>Ga0209249_1000249_pt1 | contig 72346 bp, 54 predicted proteins | sample SaaInlV_200m_DNA_4_FD_184653 | JGI IMG/M metagenome (GOLD analysis project Ga0209249, IMG submission 184653) | Marine microbial communities from expanding oxygen minimum zones in the Saanich Inlet - SI037_S3LV_200m_DNA (SPAdes) (version 2) | ecosystem: Environmental > Aquatic > Marine >... | reverse complement strand
AGCAATCCTTTATTTATTGCTTTTATGTAATTCTCTCTGGCCTTTTTGTATTCAATCTCAATTTTTCCTTCTTTTACCATGTGGTCGATTGCAGCAAAAGCGAGATACGGGTTGATTACACTTGCACCATAACCAAGCAACAATGCAAAATGATTCACTTCGCGAGCCTCGCCGGTTTCAACAATTATTCCCACCTGCATCCTCTTTTGAGTTTTTATAAGATGGTGATGAACAGCGGCAACAGCAAGTAACGAAGGAATTGGCGCCTGATCTTTTGAAATATTTCTATCGGTAAGTATTATATAATTCTTTTTATTGTCCACTGCTTTTTCAGCATCGGCAAGAATCTTTTTTAATGCAGCTTCAAAACCATTAACACCTTCTTTTACCTCGAAAACCATTTTGATGGTTTTATAAGAAAACATTTCATCTTTTAAATCCTTGATTTTCCCAAGGTCGGTGTTAATTAAAATTGGCCCCATAAATTTAACCAACTTACAATGTGCAGGCGATTCAGAAAGCATATTCGACTGCAACGATCCAATATAATTTGTAAGTGCCATTACCAAACCTTCGCGAATTGGATCGATGGGCGGATTGGTAACTTGCGCAAACATTTGTTTGAAGTAATCGAAAAAACGTTTTGGTTGATCAGAGAAAACCGCGGGTGGAGAATCGTTACCCATTGAACCGGTTGGTTCGGCTCCGGTTTTGCTCATGGGTTGAATAACGCCATACATATCTTCCTTTGTATATCCGAAAACATTGGAATACGTTTCGAAGTTTTCAATTGAAGACGGCACGCGGTGTTTTACCACAATATCCTTCATTTGCAAACGATTTTCTTTTAACCACATTTGGTAAGGATTTCGTCTGCTTAACTGTGCTTTTACTTCCTGGTCAGGAATAATAATTCCCAATTGTGTATCAACCAATAAAATTTTACCGGGGCGAAGACGACCCTTTTCTTTAATATCTTCGGGCTTAAAAGTCTGAACTCCAACTTCCGAACCCATTACAATCATATTGCTTTTTGTAATTACGTACCTCGACGGGCGCAACCCGTTTCTATCTAATGTTCCTCCAATATAACGGCCATCGGAAAAAACCATTGAAGCTGGCCCGTCCCAGGGTTCCATAATTGTAGAATGATATTCATAAAAAGCCTTTAAACTATCAGGAATCGGATTTTTCTGATTAAAGGATTCGGGAATCATCATGCATAATGAATGAGGAAGCGATCTTCCCGTTAAATGCAGAAATTCCAAAACATTATCGAACGATGCAGAATCAGATTTCCCCGGCTCGATTACCGGTAATAGTTTTTTAAGGTCCTCGCCATAAACTTCCGATTTCATTAAAGCTTCGCGTGCCTGCATCCACAAACGATTTCCCCGAACCGTATTAATTTCGCCGTTATGCGCTACCATTCTGAATGGTTGTGCCAAATCCCAGGTTGGAAAAGTATTGGTGCTGAACCTTGAATGAACCAGAGCAATCGCACTTTTAAATTGTTCGTTTTTGAAATCGAGATAATAATTACGCAGCTGATCGGGCGTAAACATACCCTTGTAAACAATTATTTTAGCTGAAAAACTGGGTTGATAAAAACTGTCTTTGAATTTAAGGTTCGAGTCACGAATTTCTTTTTCAGTAAGTTTGCGAACAATGTATAATTTCCTTTCCAGCGCATCTTTTTCAAGATTTGCTTTAACAAAAACCTGCTTAATTGATGGTTCAGTTGTTTTAGCAATTTCTCCCGGCGCAGAACTATCAACAGGAACATCGCGGTAAGCCACCAGTTTTAATCCTTCTGCCTCAATGTTTTTAGTCAGAATCTCAACACAAATATTGGCTTCAGTTTCATCTTTTGGAAGAAAAATAAGTCCGGTACCATATTTCCCCTGTTCGCCAACCCTTATTTTTAGAGCCTCGGCAATAAATTCGTGAGGAATTTGCATTAACAATCCAGCTCCGTCGCCCGATGAATTATCAGAACTAATTGCTCCCCGGTGATCCATATTTCTAAGAACTTCCAGACCTCTTTTTACTATATCGTGAGAAGGTTTACCTTTAATATGCGCAACAAATCCTATCCCACAATTATCATGTTCATTTTCCGGACTATATAATCCCTGTACTTCAGGTAATCTCATCTGCATCATTTTTCCTGTTTTTAAAACTGTTTCGCACACAATTACAAACATCTTGTTAAAACAACTCGTTGTTGTAAAAATGAAAGTAAAAATCAATTATTTATTACAAAGTGAAAGCAAAAATAATTATTCACGTAAAAATTCACAATGAAACAAAAAAGAAAATGTGTTTAATAACTTACGCTTAACCTTACAAATCTTTAAATCCAAGCTTTCACAAAGCTTTTAAAAAAGGGTAAAACAGACATTTGTCACATCTTCAAATACTTAAAAGTTTCATCCCAAAAGTTGTTTTATAGCAAGCTCTATTTTTTTGAATTCGAAATTCTCTAATGTCGTTTCTTTTTTATCCAAAATTTTATCGAGGCATAAATTCCCAATACTTCCCTCGTGCGAATGATCCACTTCTTTCTCAGGTTGAAATTCCCCTTTTTCGATTTGTTCACCAATTTGTTTATAGGCTTCGCGGAACGGAATTCCTTTCAATACTAATTTATTTACTTCTTCCACGCTAAAAACAAAATCGTACTTCGAGTCTTCAAGTATTTCAGAATTAACAGTCATGTTTTTAATTGCCAGCGTTGCAATATTCAAACAATCATTCATCTCTTTAAATGAAGGAAGAAAAACCTCTTTCACCATTTGAAGGTCGCGAAAATAACCACTTGGTAAATTATTGGTTACCAACGATATTTGATTTGGAATTCCCTGCAATTTGTTACATCTCGCACGAATTAATTCAAAAACATCAGGATTTTTTTTGTGCGGCATAATACTCGAGCCAGTTGTAAACTCAGTTGGAAGACTTACAAAATTGAAATTCTGGCTCATAAAAAGGCAAACATCGTAGGCAAGTTTCGAAAGTGTACTTGCTAAATTTGCCACCGCAAACGATACAATTTTCTCTACTTTACCTCGTCCCATTTGGGCATAAACAACGTTGTAATTCATGTTGTTAAACCCAAGTAAATCGGTTGTCATTTGCCGGTTTAAAGGAAAAGATGAACCGTAGCCAGCAGCCGATCCAAGCGGATTTTGATTGGTAATTTTATATGCGGAAAGTAACAATTCCAAATCGTCGGTTAAACTTTCGGCATAAGCACCAAACCACAAACCAAACGACGAAGGCATGGCGACCTGCAAATGCGTATAACCGGGCATCAAAACTGATTTTGTTTCGTCACTTCGTTCAATTAAAACATTGATAAATTCAGATGTACTTTCAACAATTTCTTTAATTGCATCGCGGGTAAATAATTTCAGATCGAGCAAAACCTGGTCGTTGCGCGAACGGCCACTATGAATTTTTTTGCCCAAATCCCCCAACTCTTCCGTTAATAGAAATTCAACCTGAGAGTGTACATCTTCCACGCCATCTTCAATTACAAAATCACCTTCAACTGCATTTTTATACAATTCCTTTAGCTTTTTAATTAAAATAGGCAGCTCATTTTTATCAATTAATCCGACAGATTCTAACATGATTATATGAGCCATCGAACCCAAAATATCGGAAGGTGCCAGATAAAGATCAAGTTCGCGATCCTTTCCTACGGTAAAATCTTCAATGGCTTTGTTCACCGGAATTCCTTTTTCCCAAAGTTTCATTTGTTTCAGATTGAAATTTTAACAAAGATATTGAATTCAAATGGATTCAAGTCAGTATCAATTCTTTCAACCTTAAAATCTAAAACTGATTTAATACCAAACATTTTTTGGGGCGACCAAACTGTTAAAACTTCTCAAAAGAATTATAGTTTTGAATTACAATTTTAGAATATCTAAAAAAATTGCGATTTTTGACCAGCTTTTCTTTTGAGAGGCCTACAAAAGTTTACCATGTTCGAAAATAAAATACTCCGTTTACTATTTCTAATTGCTGTTGTCGTCGGAATTTCAGCCTACTTCGCAGGTTTAAATATTGATGTTACTCGCGATGCAGGAAAATATGCAACGGTTGCAAAGGAAATTCATCAAAACGGTAATTTTATAAACTTAACCGTTCATGGCGAAGCTTACGACCAAAAACCTCCAATGTTGTTCTGGCTTGGAGCAATTGGTTTTACCATCGGAAATATTTCAAATTTCTGGTTTAAATTCCCCGTTTTACTCCTGGTTTTTTTAGGAATTTACTGGGCTTTTCAACTCGGGAAAAGCCTGTACAACAAACGAGTAGGTTTTATTACCGCCACTCTTCTCTTTTTTTCATTTATATATTCGTTGTACAGCATGGACATCCACACCGACACACCGTTGCAGGCTTTTGTAACGCTGGCGTTGTGGCAGCTTTTTGAATTCATAAAAACAAAAAAACACAAACACTGGATTCTGGGATTTACAGGAATTGGACTTGCAATGCTTACCAAAGGGCCGATTGGAGCTGCAATTCCTGCGTTTGCCGTTGTTGGACATATTTTGCTAAAAAGAGATTTCAGATTTTTATTGGATTACCGATGGTATTTAGGAATTGTTTTGGCACTTTTTGTAGTTAGCCCGGCGTTAATTGGATTAATGAACCAATTTGGATGGGAGGGAATTCGTTTTTTCTTTTGGGAAAATAATGTTGGACGAATAACAGGTTCGTATGTTCAGGCAATTAACGATCCTTCTTTTTATGTCCATAGTTTGGCATATTTATTTCTTCCCTGGGGTTTATTGTTTTTTGTTACAGCATTTTCTGAATTTAAAGCGCTTATTAAAAACAAATTCAAAACAACTGAATATTTTACATTTACCGGAATTTGGATTTATTTTATCATTTTAAATTCAGCAAGCAGCCAGCTTCCCAACTACATTTTTGCAATAATTCCTTTAATTGCAGTTCTTACTGCAAAATGGATTGACATTGCTCTTCGTGAAAAACCAGGGCTTTTACAAGCTTTCAATATTATTCAAATTTTTGTTGTAATTGTTTTATGGTTTTTAATTTTCGTTCTGTCGTTTTATCTTTTTCCACAACCCAAGTGGTACTATTGGATTTTTGTTACGGCCGGAATTGGAGCAACATATTATATTTACTCTTTGAATGATGTGTATTTTGCCAAATTAATTCTACCGTCGGTAGTTGTTTTTACCTGCCTGATATTTCTTGCAAACACAACTGTTTTTCCATACATGTTTGGTTTCCAGGCACCACCGAAAGCAGGTAGGTATTTTTCAGAAAAAGCAGGAGAAAACGACAAATTACACAATTACAATTACGAACAATACGAACTCTTTTTTTATAGCCAACCACAAGCAAATCAATTACATTCGTTTGATGAATTAAAAACAGTTGCCGGTAAAAAAGGGAATTGGATTTTTACAGATGAAAACGGCTTTGAGGAAATATACTCCCTAAATTTAGAAACGGATACAATAATCGAATACAAACATCTGTATTTAAATCGTCCGGCGAAATTTATTAATCCTAAAACCAGAGATGAAGTTTTGAAACCCATGTATCTTTTAAAATATTGAGAATGCAAAAACCCGGATTTCAAAAATATTGCTTGATTATAATTCCAATTCTGTTTTTGATGTACTCGGCACCAAGTGCATTGGATTATGTTTTTCATTTCCCCGACGAAAAATATTACACCGACGCAGTCCTCCAAATGATGGAAAAGGGAGATTATTTCACTCCCTACAAAGCTGACGGTTCTCCACGTTTTTTAAAACCCATTGCAACTTATTGGGTGTTAATTGGCAGTTATAAAATATTTGGAGTTAGTCCGTTTTCTTCTCGATTGTTTTTCTGGCTTGCCGGTGCACTTTTAGTAATAGTTACCTATTTAATGGGAAAATCTCTTTCTGGAAATAGAAAGATTGCAACTACCGCAGCGTTTATTACGGCTGCCAATCCACTGGTTTTAATGAGTGCCAGCCGCTCGATTCCTGACATTTTACTTGTCTTGTTTTTAACAATTAGTGCATGGGGATTTTTGGAAATTTTAATCTCCGAAAAACCTCAAAAAAAATTCTACTGGCTGGCTTATCTCGGAGCTGCACTTGCTTTCGAAACCAAAGGAATTCCGGCAGCTGCTTTTGCAGGAGTTAGTATTTTATACTTACTTTTTAATCCGTGGAAACGAAAAAAAATCAAGCAACTATTTGAGCCTGTTTCGTTGATTGTTGCAGTTTTGATTGCTTTAAGTTGGTTTGTAATAATGTACATTGAACACGGTGCAGTTTATCTCGATTCATTTTTTGCCGATCAGGTTGGCTACCGTGTTTCGTCGAAAACCATTCAGGTTTTTACAAACACCGGATTAGGAATTGCAAACCTCATTGCGTTTCTGATTCCGTGGATATTTATTGTTTTCTCAAAACCAAAAGAATTAAAAAAATACATTTCGAAATTGGATAAATCTCTAAAAGCAATTTTCGGTTTTATTTTGGTTTGGATACTACTTTTTATTTTAATGTCGGGGGCAGTATTTAAATTTTACGACCGCTACGTTCTTCCAGTTATTCCTTTGGTTTCGATTTTCATGGCGTACGTTTTTATTGAAACAAAAATCACGTTCAAAAAAACTATAGTAGTGATATTTCTTGTATTAAATGTATTCATTCTTACAATAAATATTTTGTATGCTGCATTTATTTTACCCGATACAATCTTGATTTTGGGAATTATGGTGGCTATTTCAATTCTAGTAAAATGGGGGCTCGGAATTTTTAAAAATGTTTCAAAAGAGATAATTATTGCAAACGGCATAATGCTGTTTTATTTTAACGTTTTTATTTTATTGTATCCACTTTTAATGCCAAATCCGGGCAAACAATTGGTTTCTTCACTCCGCGAAAATGGGATTTCAGAAACCGATAAAGTTTATGTTTACGGAAATATCAGGGCTGCTTCGAATATCCGTATTCATAGTAAAAATTTTTTCAATGTAATAAGTATGGACACCGTTTATACTTTACCGGTTGAACCAAACCATTTTTTAGTGTTCGACAAAAAAGAGCAGGATATGCTCGACTTGAAAAACTATGAAATTGTTAAAAGTTCGGAAGAATGGTTGCGGGTTCCCATTGAAAAAATGCCAAAATTATTACAAAAATCAGTTTCAGAATTAAAAGAAAACGGAACAAAATATTATATCGCTAAACCCAACTTACACTAATGAAAAATCTCGGAAAAACACATTATTTAATAATTGGGGTATGGTTTTTAATAAATCTGTTACAATCGTTATTTACAGGTTTACATTCCGATGAATCGTATTATTGGATGTATTCTCAAAATCTGGACTGGGGTTATTTTGACCATCCGCCAATGGCAGCATTGCTTATTTACTTTGGGCATGCAATACTTCCGGGAGAAATTGGAGTGAGGCTGGTGATTCTCTTACTTTCAACAGCAACTTTGGCATTAATATTAAACGAACTGAACGAAAAAAAAGATTTGCTTTTTGTTTCCATTTTTGTCTTTTCATTTCCATTAATTCACACACATATTGCAGGCTTTCTTGCAATACCTGACATTCCGCTTCTTTTTTTTACTTTACTTTTTTTAATTTTTTACAAGAAATTTTTAGAAAAACCCGGCTGGGGAATTTCACTACTGCTTGGCATAATTATTCCCGCGATGATCTACAGTAAATACCACGCTTTTATAATTATTGGCTTTACTGTACTTTCTAATTTTAAACTTTTTAAAAGCAAATATTTTTACGGAATAATCATTGTATCGGCAGCCTTGCTTTTACCTCATTTGCTCTGGCAAATCGAAAACGAATTTCCAACATTTAAATATCATTTGGTTGAACGTTCAAAACCTTTTCAGTTTAAATATGTTTTGCCGTATATTTTTGGTGTGCTTGCAATGGCAGGCCCGTTAACCGGTGTTTTGGTTTTTTGGAAATTGCGAAAAGTGAAAATTCAATCTCCGTTTCAACGAGCTTTACTTTTCAATATTTTGGGGTTTTTCATTCTGTTTTTTATAATGAGTTTTAAAAACCGAATTGAAGCGCATTGGGTAGCCGCAATAATTCCGATGCTTATATTTTTAACCTACCCTTTAATTCGTGACGACCATAAAATTCGGAAATGGTTCAAATGGCTGGCCTTGCCGTTAATTGCATTATTCTTTCTTTTTAGAATTTATCTGGCACTTGATATTCTACCAAACATTGGACTTTTAAAAATGACTTTTTACAATCGGGAAGCAAATGCCAAAGAGATAAAAGAGATGGCGAATGGAAAGAAAGTGGGATTCTTCAACAATTATGCAGCAATCAGTAATTATATTTTTTACACCGGCTATCCGGCTGTTCACCTTTCTACACCAGATTACAGGTTTAATCAATACGATTTGTGGGACGATGAAAATTATGCCGAAGGAGAACCGTTATTTGCCATTCAATCGAAACACCTGAACCCGCCAAACCTAACACAGATGGTTACCGGAGAGTTGAAAGGTTTTATACACATCGAAAAATTCCAGTCGTTAAACGGGCTTCAAATTGCATTGGGTAAAACTGTTGAAACAGATAATGAATTTGAGTTTAATCTTACATTAACGAATACAAATTCACGGACTATTTTTACGGATCACTTGTCGGAACCAGTCATCACACTTTCACAAAACAACGTGGAACTCGTTTCTGTTCCCTTGAAATATTCTTCAGAACAAGTTGAAATTTCACCCGGAGAAAATGCCTTGGTTCAAATTTCAATTCCAAAAAATCAAATCTCAGAATACTCACCTGTTATTATCTACACACGCTCAAAAGAAAATATTCGAGGGGAAATGGTTTCATTTCTTTTTGAAGACATTTTGAAATAACCATTCAACTAAACTATTTCAAAAATATTTTCATTTTACAGCCAGGGCTCCAATTCAGACTCTGGTTTTCCATCGTTTTTACACTTTCCCGGATTGAATTGAAAATACAATCCTGAACATAACTCGTCTAGAACAAAGAATACAAATTTGCGACTTGAATGGCATATTGTCATGTATGCTCAACTATTCTGACAATATGATACTAAATCAACCCTTGTATTAATAATTTGTTAATAGGGAATAATAAATTTATTCAAATAGGGGCATGTTTCAAAAAACATCAATATTATTGAGGAATCAAAAACAAAAAGAGGGGTCTAAAAAATAAAAAGACATTATTTGTGAAATTTATTCATTATTCGAGGGGGTCAGATAAAAAATAAGAAATATATGAAAATATCATTGAAACAATAAATACAGTTTATTTTTAAAATTTTACGACTATGAAAAAGACATTACTAATTACCGCAAGTTTGTTATTGTTAATTGCATTTACTCCTAACGCAAAAGCGCAGGAATGGAGTACCGGGCTCGACATTTACAGTAGCTATGTGTGGCGCGGAGCGAAATTCGGATCAGGTCCGGCGTTTCAACCAGCTATAGAATTTAGTGCTGGAGGTTTTGCACTTGGAGCCTGGGGATCGTACAATGCTTCGACCGACGAAGCTGCGGAAGCAGATCTTTATGCAAGTTATGGTTTTGACCTCGGCGAAAATGGGTCGTTAAGTTTTACACTTACTGATTATTATTTCCCCGGTTCGCCATGGATGAGCGGAGATGCACACTACATTGAACCAATGGTAAATCTTGGTTTGGGAGCAGTTTCTTTAACCGGTGCTTATATGATGAATGGTGGCTCGGGAGATATTTATCTTGAAGCTGCTGTAACTGCCGGCCCGGTTGATCTTACTCTGGGAGGCGGAGATGGCGCCTACACAATTGATGGCGGATTTAATATTTGTAACATTGGCGTTGCTACTTCAAAAGAAATTAAAATCACCGACGATTTCTCTCTTCCCGTTTCAGGTGCAGCAATCCTGAATCCATCTTCTGAACAATTTCACATTGTTGTGGGAATTTCACTTTAACAGTTTAAACAAAATCATAAAATGAAAAAAATTGAGGCAATAATACGCAAAACAAAATTTGAAGAGGCAAAAGATGCCCTTTATGAAGCAGGAATAGAATTTTTCTCTTTCTGGGATGTCCGGGGAGTTGGACAGGCACGGGAAGAACGTGTTTATCGCGGGATTGTTTACGACACAAGTACAATTGAACGAACTAAACTATCGATAATTGTGCGTGACAAAAATGTTGAAAAAACAGTTCAAGCGATTCTCAAATCAGCAAGAACCGGAGAAACTGGCGATGGTAAAATCTTTATCCTTCCAATCGAAAAATCATATCGCATAAGAACAGGAGAAGAAGGAGATGAGTCACTTTACATTAAAGGAAAAGAAGAATAATAACGAATAAAATTGAATAATCATGGAAGAACTTTCTATTTCGATAAATAATATTTGGGTTTTGCTTGCTACCTTTTTGGTTATGTTTATGCAACCCGGATTTGCAATGGTAGAGTCTGGTTTTACACGCTCAAAAAACTCAGCAAACATCCTCACAAAAAACTTAGTTGACTTCTCCCTCGGTGCAATTTTGTACTGGATAATTGGTTACACTTTAATGTATGGCGATTCTATTGGTGGATTTATTGGGAAACCAATCTTATTTTTAAACGACAATGGAATTGGCGATTATGCTAATAAAACTGATTTGATGTTTCAAACTGTATTTGCAGCAACTGCCGCAACAATTGTTTCCGGAGCTGTTGCCGAGCGAACTAAATTTAGTGCCTACATTATTTTTACGATCGTTATAACGGTATTAATATATCCAATTTCTGGTCACTGGAAATGGGGCGGCGGCTGGCTAGATCAACTTGGATTCTTAGATTTTGCAGGGTCAACAATCGTTCATTCTGTTGGAGCTTGGGTTGGATTGGCCGGAGCAATTGTTTTGGGGCCACGTGTTGGCAAATATGTTAAAGGAAAAGCAAAAGCAATTCCGGGACATAACCTCACTTTGGGTGCACTTGGTGTATTTATACTTTGGTTTGGCTGGTTTGGATTTAACGCAGGCTCACAACTTGGAGCTGCTGGAAACGACAATACTTTAGCAATCGGACATATTGTTTTAACTACCAACCTTGCGGCTGCCGGTGGTGCCATGGCTGCATTATTTACTTCGTGGATGAGATACAAACGACCCGCACTTTCGTTGGCTTTGAACGGCGCACTTGCAGGTTTAGTTGCAATAACAGCGGGTACCGATATTGTTAGTCCGGGAGGAGCTTTAATAATTGGTATTCTTGCCGGTATAATTTTGGTTTTTAGTGTTGAAATTATCGACCAGAAATTTAAAATTGACGACCCGGTTGGTGCCATTTCGGTTCATGGCGTAAACGGTGCATTTGGAACATTGGCAGTTGGGCTTTTTGCAACCGATGGCGGACTTTTTTACGGAGGAGGTGCCAGTTTGCTTCTTGCACAGCTAATTGGCGTTGTTGCAATTTTTGTTTGGGCTTTCGGATTAGGATTAATATTATTTAAAATTATAAAAGCAACAATTGGATTGCGTGTCTCTAAACGTATTGAAGAAGAGGGCCTCGATGTTTACGAACATGGAGAAAGTGCCTACAATTAAACTTCTTCAGATTTTAGTCTTTAGCTATCTGTTTGCCTCGCCTGCAGGTGAAGCTTTTTATTAAATATTAATTCCCAAACACTCAATTTAAAAGGTAGTTTTGATATCGTTTAGATAAATTTAGAAAATCGGAAACCGGTCTGCAACTACGCGTCCGGTTTTTTTTATGTTGAAAACTTATCTGAAATTTAATTCTTAGATAATTTCAGAAACCTATTTTTGTCGCTTCAAATTAAAATTAAAAAGAATGCAAACCTGGTTCGAGAGTAAAGTAAAATATATGAAAGTTTCTGAAAGTGGAAACGAGCAAATGATAACTGAGAATTTCCTTTTGGATGCCGTTTCATACACCGACGCAGAAACCCGAATAATCAGACAAATGCAGCAAACGGTAAAAGGCGGTGAATTTGGAATTGTTGACATTAAAAAATCGAGAATTGCAGAAGTTTTTCCGTACGATATCGGCGAGTGGTGGTTTAAAGCAACAATTAATCTGGTTACCGTTGACGAAGATGCGGGGAAAGAAAAAAAACTTAGAACATATTATCTGGTAATGGCCGATGACATTAAAGAAGCACTGGGAAGATTAGATGAAAGTTTATCATATTTAGTAATTCCCTACGTTGTTTCAGCCCTCGCAGTTAGCACAATTGTTGACGTTTTTCCGTACGAACCGGCTGAATCGATGATTCCCGAAGGTTTTGTCCCTGTTGAAAAAGAGGAATAAATATTTTTTTCTCTTTGACTGAAAAACCTTGTTTCTGTTTTAAAAAGAGTAAAAATCACACTTTCTGAGAAGTAACTAAAAGGGGCAATTAATAATTTCCGTATTTTAATATCGAACACCGATTAACGATTTTAGAACACCGAAGTATTCGGATTACATCACAAATCAACATTCGTTGATCGATATTCATCATTCAATTTTAGCTAACAAATAGAGGTGTCGAAAAAAGAACTTGACAACCACAATTCAGGTGGTTTTTTTGAGGGGAAATAAATACAGAATCAGTTAACTGTTTAAATATTCCTGTGTTAATCCGTGCAGCAATTCATATCTTTATTGCGGGTTAAAACCGAATTTTACTGATTCAAACCATGTAAAAGTTAGCATTTTAAAACATTTGTATTTAGTCAAAATCTACGCGTTTTAAAATCCAATATCCGTACATGTTAATCAAAACATAAATTTTTATTCCAGGAAACTAAATCACAAAAATTATAGCTTTTTATCGGTCATTATTGCGTAATTTCGTTCAATACTTCAATTTACAGAACCATGAATATTATCGAAAAAGACATTCGAAAAGGCGGTAAAAAAGACCGGAAAGAGATGATTCAGTGCATCAACCTGCAACTATCATCTTTGGGGCAGCCTTTATATACCAAAGAAACTGATGTCGGCACAAAACTTTCAAATGAAAGATTTATTAAATTAACCGAGGGCTTAATCAGTAGTTTTAGGGAGAAATCCAGACTTTTGTCAAACCACCTTTCACCGGTCGATACTCGAATTCAAAATTTCATAGACGACTATTTTAAAGATATAAATTTCGACCAATCACTACGTTTGCCAAATTCAACATTTGTTTTGAACCAACCGGGTTTGGCGAGGGAAGTTAGTTTGCCACCAAACGGCGATGTTTTTCAAAACGAATTAGTAAGTTCTTATCGGTTAAAACAGGGAATCCTGAATAATCCGGCAGCCGATAAACGAACAACCAAGGGAACATTTCATATTGTTGAAGGCGGATTGCCAGTGGCTTTGGATAAAATTGAGGTGCCCAAAATTACTTTTGCACACATGCTTAATTCAGCATTCCAGCCTTGCGAAAGTATGAATATTTTACCATTTACTGCAAACCAAAGCAAGCAGGCAAAAGTTATGGTTTCGTTGCTTTTAAGGCCCGTTGTTTGCCCGGAAGTAAAAGGGATTATCAGCGAAAAAAGTATGGAAATACGCTTTTTTGCGCCGGGAAGCCTGGTAAGTAACCTCGATTTTGTTGAGACAATTTTTGGAAATGGGGGAGATCACAACCTTGCCAAAAACGATGCGGCTCTCGATTTTGAACACTGGACCAGTCACACAGGATGCATTATTCTCGCACCCCAACTTACCAAACTCAAGAAAAAAGAAATTGGTTTGCCACACTTCGACAATGCTACTGAAAGGCAAAAAAGGGAAGGAATGTGCTGGAAAGATGCAAACGAACTTTACAACAATGGCAACGCTTTTAAAATTACATGCCGCGACGAACGTGGTGTTGTGGTTACCCTGATTGCTGATAATTATTATGGATATTCGAAAAAAGAGATTAAAACGCAAATCAGTTACTCTGCCAATTTATATGGATTGGTTGAAGAAGAACATGCAGGTGGTGCCATTGCATTCCCAAGAAGTAACATGGGCGACAATGTTTTTGGGAAACCGTTCACAGCAAAATTTAAAGAAAATTATTCCTTTGAAGAAGTTAAAAACCTGCTTGTTGATAAAATTAAAGTTTTCCCTGAAAATTATGCAGTTGATAAAAAATACCCGGATATTATTTACATTCCTGAATTTGCGGACATCGACATTGAAAAAAGCACAGTAAGTTGGATGCACAACAATGTTGAGCAGAAACTTAAGCTTTCGCCAAAAAAAATCTATGTACATCCCACTGGCCACAAATTCCAGTTGGTGAAACATCCGGAACAAAAATTATGGCGGATAATAGACACTGCTTCCGAAGGAATTTTTTGCCATAAACCAAGTACCGTTTCGGGTGGCGGAAAATCGGAGATTTCCAAATCGATGCAAAACGCTATAAAATATGGGGCATTTTATATTCAGGATTTAGAAGAAGACTCAAAACAGGCAGACATTCTCATCAACTATAATTATTCTGATCGATGGAAAAATATTCGTCCCGATGCACAACCTTCCAGACCTTTTCTTAGCCCGCACCGAACTCTGGGATCGGCGGTAAAATTACTTACTCCTTCTGATCAGTACAACGATGAATACAACCAGCTTCTGGAAAGCATTCCGGTTCATATTCGCACTTTGGCATTGTATATCAAGAGATTATATAGAAGCCACGAAGATGAAGGTTCGTGGAAAGAGCATTTAAATGTTGAAATTGTAAGTGGCAGAGATGGAAATTCATTACGTTATAAACACAACAAAATAACTGCAAGTTATGTGCGTGTCGGGTTTAATCCAGAAGGAAAATGGTTTTTGCACAAACTAAGATCCGACTTTATCCCCAGTCAGAAAATTCAAATGGAAGATGATATTTCCGCGACTATAACTTTGCCGTCAAATCAATTAAATAATCTTAATCCTGAATATTCAAACAAAAGCCTGAAACTGGTAACGAATTGTGAGTATCATCTGTTTCAAAGGCCAGATGAAGCAATAATCCGCGGTTACGACAAAGATTCGGAAGCTGATATTGTGCAAAACAATACTTTCCTTTCAAATTACCAACCTCTTACAAAACAAGATGCGATCGACCTTTACGAAGATGCCATTAGTTTCGATCAATACACAAAACCAGTTCAGGATTTAATCACCAATGTTGCCGAAAGCGACAAAGACGGGTATTTCGTTTCTTCATCGCATACTAGAATAGTTGACGGACGACCAACTAAAAATCCACGTTATTTGCAGCCAAACATATTTAAGGGTGAAACTCAAGACGCATATTTAGCGGAAACTGGCATTCGTTTGGTTCGCAAAATTCAACCCGATCAACCGGTTCATTTTCCCGTAAATGCAGTGCTCCCCGGGCGCAGAAATAATCCTGCCGATAAAAAAGCCGGAATTCGCGCATTGAGTGTTTACAATCCAATTCACTATCAGGAAACACCCGAACTTTTTATGGATTTTATTTGCAGCCTTACCGGAAAATCGCCGTCAACAACCGGCGCAGGATCGGAGGGTGCACTTACCAAGGGCCCTTTTAATATGCTTGTGCCAACCAGCGATTTAAACAATGCTTTGCTTTCGTATATTTTAACAGAATATCAGGGATTCAGTTCGGCTGCCGGATACGTTGGACCCGACAAAAGATTTGACCACGATATCAGCATTTTAATTCCAGAAATCTGGTCGCGCTTAGAACCCAATGATCGCGATGCAAAAAATCTTATCGAAAATGATTGTCTCGAAAAAATGGATGACTTTGATTATAACGGACAAAAAATCCTGGCAAGTCGTTTGGGATACCGGATTAACAAAAATTTTGCCTTCCGTTGTATGAACCGACTTTTCGATGAGCCGCTTGCTGTTTTTAACGAGAGAATGCTCAAACCTGAATTGCAGAATATGGAGGACTTTGTCGATGGTATAAACAACATTGTTGAGGCCCAACAAAAAGTTGCCTCACGATATTTCGAAGATGGCAGTGTGGATGCAGCAATTCCGCCATTAAAAATATTATTGAATATTATGGCTTATGGAAATTATGACGGGAAAGACCTCAGCAACCCTGAATTAAGAAAGTATTTCGATCGCGATTTTGTGCTTCAATCTGATTGGTACAAAAACAGGCTCAAACTAAAACAAAACAAAGATTCGGATTTCCTGAAAAAAGAAATTCAATATTTGGAAGATTTTATGGCAAATCCAAACAATCAGATTTTAACTGAAGAAATGGAAATTAAACACCGCCTCGAAAAAGCCAAAATTCAATTGGAAGCTGTTAAAACAGGGAAATATCTGGAAAATTTGGTTGGTACAATTGGAGCCGACCCGCTCTTTAAAAAGAAATAATTTAGGTGAAAATAAAACAGTCTGCCCAAATTTATGGCAGACTGTTAATTGAACTAAAAAATTTAGAAGTTTATAGATTCACCAAAGTTTTGTAAAAATTGAATCCGTCTCTTTTTATTGGATCAAACTGATAATAGGCGATTGCAATTCTGCAAATATCTTGTATTTCGGCATAAATTTGAGCCACTTCCCTTTTCCCATGGCTGTTTAATTTTGCCTCTCCTTCCAGGGCAACAAAACAATCTTCATATTCATTTGCCCGGTTTGAACACACCAGAATTTTATCAAACAACGAATCCATAGATCCCTTTTTTACAATTTTCTGACGGCTCTCCTCATCCAAATTTTCAGCAAAAGTTTTTAGGAATTTATACAAACTAATATGATCCCCATTTTTTGCATCGCTGAAATAATCGTTGTAACCAACCGTTTTAAAAAAATCGCGTAAAAATCCTTTATCATCTTTAAAATCTACTTTCATTGAGGCGCGCAGAACTTTTAAATGTTGCAAACCTGCAACCATAATTTCGTGCCAATTCCGATACTTGGAATCCTCCAGTGCATCCAATGTATCGACATAATGCTTCTCAATCGTGTCCTGAATCCAAATATTTAAGGAAGTAGCATACTCCGGATCCCACTCTTTTCGAACACTGGACAATTCGTAGATGTTCTCCTTGAATGATTTGGCGATTTTCTGGCAAGCTAAAATTGTTGCAGTACTTGTTGGGCAAATAGTTAAGGTTTCCATAAAGATTTTTTTGGTGTAATCGATTAACACAAATTTACCATCTTAAAAGCAATAAAACCCTACAATAACAACATAACAATCAATGTTTTACAGTTATGTTTTTAAACTATGTTTCACAACAATGTTTTTAAAAACATTTTAATATTCGTGCAAAACGAAACCTTGTGAAAATTAAGAAGATAGATGAATATTTTATGAATGTCTCTTTTTGAGTTCACGAACAATATCTTCAATTCGATATCCTTTGTGAGAAAGCAAAACAATGAGGTGGTAAAGCAAATCTCCCGATTCATAAATGAAATTTTCATCGTCGTTGGCCATTGCTCCGATGATTGTTTCCACTGCTTCTTCACCAACTTTTTGGGCAATTGTTCTTGTGCCCTTTTTAAACAAAGAAGTGGTGTAAGAACCTGCCGGCATTTCATTTTTTCTTTTATCAATAAAATCTTGTAGATAACTCAAAAACTGAACATCGCCTTTTGGATTAACTTCATCGAAACAAGTATCGGTTCCGGTATGACAAACCGGCCCAACCGGATTCACTTTAATAAGTAAGGTATCTTCATCGCAATCGACTAAAACAGAAACTACATTCAAAAAATTTCCAGATTCCTCTCCCTTGGCCCACAACCTTTTTTTTGTCCGGCTAAAAAAAGTGACTTTCCCAATTTCCTGTGTTTTTTCAATAGCCTCACGGTTCATAAAACCAACCATTAGAACTTTAAGGGTTTCATTATCCTGAGCAACAACAGGAATCAAGCCATCCATTTTATCGAAATCTAACTGAGAAATATTTTTGAGTTCATTCATTTTTGAAAAATTTAATACGAAGTTAAAAATAGGCTTTGAATCTAACGAACAACAATTCCGTTTTCTTTTAAATAGTTTTTAAGATCCGGAATTGGGATTTCGTTGTAATGAAAAATGCTTGCAGCCAACCCGGCATCGGCTTTCCCATTTGTAAAAACATCGACAAAATGTTCCTTTGCACCTGCTCCGCCCGAAGCAATAATTGGTATTTTTAATGAATCGGCCATTTGTGAAAGTTGTTGGTTTGCAAAACCATTCTTAGTTCCATCGTGATTCATCGATGTAAAAAGAATTTCTCCGGCACCTCTGTCTTCGGCTTCTTTTGCCCACGAAAAAAGTTCTTTGTCGGTAGGAATGCGGCCACCATTTACGGTAACTGTCCAATGGTTTTTTTCATCGCCCCGGGCATCGATTGCAACAACCACAAACTGACTTCCAAAATTGCGTGCCAACTCATCGATTAATTTTGGGTTTCTTACTGCTGACGAATTTATTGAAATTTTATCGGCACCGGCACTTAACAATTTCTCGGCATCAGCAATTTCGCTAATTCCACCCCCAACAGTAAATGGGATATTTAGGTGTGCTGCAATTCGTTTTACCAATTCAGCAAATGTTTTTCGACCTTCGTGAGTTGCGGTAATATCCAAAAAACACAATTCGTCGGCACCTTCGGCAGCGTATTTTGCACCCAATTCAACCGGGTCGCCAACCTCCTGGATATTCACAAAATTAATTCCTTTAACGGTTTGCCCGTTTCGGATATCTAAACATGGTATGATTCGTTTTGCAAGCATTTATTAGTTTCAAGTTCTGAGCTGCGAATTTAAAGTTTCCCGTCATGCTGAATTTATTTCAGCATCTGTTTCATGAGATTCCGAAACAAATTCGGAATGACGTTCTAATCGAAATGCTTAAACAATAAATCCCTCAATTTCATTCAAAGTTATTCTATTTTCATAAATGGCTTTGCCGGTAATTACTCCTGGCACTCCCATTTCATCTAATTTTAATATGTCGGCCATGGTTGCAATTCCGCCACTGGCAATTATTTCGATGTTTGGCAGTGTCTTCAAAATTTCCACATAAAGTTCAAACGAAGGTCCAGATAACATTCCATCGCGGCTTATATCGGTTGAAATTACTTTTGAAATTCCTTTTTTATGAAATTCAGAAATAAACTCTATTACGGGCAACGATGTGGTTTCCAACCAGCCGCCAACTGCAATATTTCCATCTTTTGCATCTGCGCCAAGAATAATTTTTTCGCTGCCATATTTTTCCAGCCAAATCAGAAATGTATCCTGCTCTTTTACAGCGATACTTCCTCCGGTAATCATTTGTGCGCCCGAATTAAAAGCAATTTCCAAATCTTTATCCGATTTTAATCCGCCTCCAAAATCAATAATTAAATTGGTTTTTGTTGAAATAGTTTCCAATATTTTTTGATTTACAATGTGTTTTGCTTTGGCACCATCCAAATCAACTAAATGCAATCTGCGAATTCCAGCAGCCTCAAACATTTTAGCTACCTCCAGCGGATTTTCGTTATAAATAGTTTTTTTGCTGTAATCGCCTTGCAAAAGCCGAACACATTTTCCATCTATTAAATCGATGGCTGGAATTATTTCTATTTTTTTATTCATAATTTTTTTAGCAAGGTCTCAGAGTTGCAAAGTTAAAATGATAATGCTAAAAAATTGCACGTCATTCCGAACTCGTTTCGGAATCTCATGAAACAGATTCTGAATCAAGTTCAGCATGACGACTTTTTAAGAGTTTTCCAAAATCATTTTTAAAACTGCTTGCGCTGTCACTTCTCTATTTGCAGCCTGATCTACAACAATTGAATTTGGGTTATCGATTACTCCATCGGTAACTACAACATTTCTGCGAACCGGCAAACAGTGCATAAATTTAGCATTGTTTGTAAGTGCCATTTTTTCTTCGTTAACCGTCCAGTTCATGTCTTTCGAAAGCACTTTCCCATAATCGCTGTACGACGACCAGTTTTTTGCATAAATAAAATCGGCACCTTCAAATGCCTTTTTCTGGTTGTATTCTACTTTCACATCGCCAATAAATTCGGGTGCTAACTCGTAACCTTTCGGGTGAGTAACTACTAAATTGTAATCTGTTTCATTCATCCATTCAACAAACGAGTTTGCAACCGCCTGCGGCAATGCTTTTGGATGCGGCGCCCACGTTAAAACTACTTTTGGACGTTCTTTGGTTTTGTATTCTTCGATGGTTACCAAATCGGCAAAACTTTGCAGCGGGTGCCGGGTTGCACCTTCCATGCTCACAACCGGAACCCCGGCATATTCAACAAACTGATTAATTATTCTTTCAGAATAATCGTCTTCACGACTTTCAAAACGGGCAAAAGCACGCACTCCAATTATATCGCAATATCTTCCAATTACCGGAATTGCCTCCAACAAATGTTCGGGTTTATCGCCGTCCATTACAACTCCCAGTTCCGATTCGAGTTGCCAGCTGTCGCCATTTACATTCATTACCATGGTATTCATTCCGAGGTTCATGGCCGCTTTTTGAGTGCTTAAACGAGTTCGCAAACTGGAGTTAAAAAACACCAAAACCATGGTTTTATTTTTCCCAAGGTGTTGAAATCCAAACGGATTATTTTTCACTTCGAATGCAGTTTCAATTGCTTTTTCAATGCTGGGAATATCTTTTACAGATGTATAATTTTTCATTTTATTTTCTTTGAACCACATAGTCACATTAGTTCACATAGTTTTTTCCTATTGTTTTCTAAGTGCCTATGGTGGTATAATATTTTTATATTTTATTTCGAACGAACTTGCCCGTCTCCTTCAATTATCCATTTATAACTTGTTAGTTCTTCCAGCGCCATTGGTCCGCGTGCATGCAGTTTTTGTGTGCTGATCCCAATTTCGGCACCCAAGCCAAATTGTGCGCCATCGGTAAATGCAGTCGAAACATTTGAATATACCGAAGATGCATCCACCATTTTTCTGAATGTTTCAATACGAACTGAATCTTCTGAAATTATTGCTTCGCTGTGTTTCGAACTGTATTTATTAATGTGTAAAATTGCTTCATCAAAATTAGCAACCGTTTTAATTGCAATTTTCATGGAAAGAAATTCTGTTCCGAAAGATTTCTCGGTTGCTTTTAAAAGCAAGTTTTCAGGATAAATTCCTTTTATTTTATTGAATGATTTTTCGTCGGCGTAAATCACCACATTTTCTTCGGACAGTCGTTTTGCAAAAGCAGGAAGTTCATCCAATCTGGTTTCGTGTATTATCAAACAATCGAGAGCATTACAAACCGACGGACGGCGTGTTTTTGCATTAAAAATAATCTCGCGGCCTTTTTCAGCGTTGCCAAATTTATCGAAATAAGTGTGGCAAATTCCAGCACCGGTTTCAATTATCGGAATGGTCGCATTTTCGCGAACAAAATTTATTAATCCCTGACTCCCGCGCGGAATAATCAAATTGATGTAACCATGCGCACGCAACATTTCGTTGGTTTCTTCACGACCGGCTGGCAATAATGAAACCGTATTTTCATCGACATTAAATTTTTGAAGTACTTTTTGAATGATTGAAACAATCGCCTGATTAGAATAAATGGCATCGCTGCCGCCTTTTAAAACACAGGCATTTCCCGATTTAAAACAAAGTGCAAAAACATCGAAAGTTACATTTGGCCGGGCTTCATAAATAATTCCGACTACACCAAACGGAACAGAAACTTTACTGATTTTTAAGCCGTTCGGGCGCATAGTCTCTTTTAATATTGTTCCAACCGGGCTTTGCAAACTTGCCACATTTTCAATGTCACTTGCAATACTTTCAATTCGTTCCTCGGTTAATATTAATCTGTCAAATTTTGGATCCTGCGAATCCATTCTATCCAAATCTTTTTTATTTTCAGCTAAAATTATATCGGAGTTTGCCCTTGCCTGAGCTGCCAATTCTATCAGAATTTTATTTATTAGATTATCCCCAATCAAATTCAATTTTCGTGAGGCAGCTAAAACGCTTTGTAGTTGTTTCTCTATTTTCATTTCAGTATCACTTCGTTTAAAAACCCTCTCCCGGGGGGGGGAGAGGGAGCTCAGAATAAGTTCCAATTAAGGCCTAAAAAGGGGAGAAAGGATAGTAATGTTTTATTCTGAGCTATTTTTTATTTTCAATTCATTATTTAATACTTTCGACGTAATTCTATGGAATTCACCGTTAATTCTTCTATTTTTTTGAATGAGCTGTTCTGCTCGTTTCCAAATACAAATAATCGTAATGAATTAGTGGCCGTTGTTTTTCCGATTTTTTCTCAATTTCAAAATTATCTGAACTAAATTGAGCTTTCCCGATTCCCACAACATTATCCGTTTCATCAACTATTTTAACTAAATCTCCTTTTTTAAACTCATTTGTTATTGCCACAATTCCAACGGGTAGCAAACTGACTGCCTTTTCAGAATTCAAAGCATTAATTGCGCCCTGATTCACAACAACCTGACCCTTTGTAAATCCATCGGAATATCCAATCCATTTTTTTACACCGCTCGATGATTTTTTATTTGGCACAAAAAAGGTGTGTTGTAAATCCTTTTTTGTATCCAGCAAGTCGACTAAAATATTTTCTGATGATCCGTTTGCAATGTGCACGCCAATTCCATCGCCGGCAACTTTTTTAGCAATTCTAAATTTGGTTAACATTCCGCCTCGTCCAAAATTCGATTGCTCCCCGGAAATTGCATTTTCCAACTCTTTTTCAGCAACCTCAATTTTATTAATTAATTCGGCATTTTTACTTTGAGGATGAGAATTGTAAACGCCATCGACATTGCTTAAAAGAATCAACGCTTCGGAATTTACCATCGAAGCCATTAAGCCCGAAAGTTCATCATTATCAGTAAACATTAACTCTGTCACCGAAATTGTATCGTTTTCATTTACAATGGGAATAACTTTATTTTCGAGCAAAGTAGTAATACAGTTTTTCATATTCAGGTAGTGTGCCCGACTCGAGAAATTCTCTTTTGTAGTTAAAACCTGAGCACAAACCAACCCGTGTTCACTAAAAAAATCGGAGTAACGCGAAATCAGTTTTACCTGACCCAGCGCAGCCCAAAGTTGACGTTGCGAGACAGCATCGATTTTTTTCGCAGGTTCAAGAACAGCTTTACCCGCTGCAACCGCACCCGACGAAACCAACACCACTTCCACTCCATTTTTATGAAGAAAAGCAATTTGATCGACCAAATGTGCAATCCGTGAAACATTTAAAGTTCCATCGGATTTCGCCAAAACATTGCTGCCAATTTTTACCGTTATTTTACCGTATCGAAACTGCACCCTGTTTTATTTTTCTGAATTATCAATTTTTTTATACGAAGCCAAAACCCCCTGAATTAACGATGAACTAAAACCTTTGTGTTCCATTTCGTTTAATCCGGTAATCGTTACTCCTCGCGGAGTGGTTACTTTGTCGATTTCGCGCTCGGGATGATTGCCCGATTGCAGCACCAGTTCAGTTGCACCTTTTACCGTTTGAGCAGTAATAAACTGTGCCATTTCTGCACCAAACCCTATTTCAATTCCACCTTGCATGGCAGCCCGAATGTAGCGAAGTGCGTACGCAATTCCGCACGACGAAAGTACAGTTGCAGCCGCCATTAACTCTTCAGGAATTTCAACCGTTTTACCCAGTTTGTCAAACAATTCAATTACATAATCTTTGTGAGGATCTGTGTTTCCGTTTGCCGAAATACAGGTGAGTGATTCCTGCAAAGCAATTGCTGTATTTGGCATTACCCTGAAAATCGGAATATTATTCCCGGCCATTTCTCCAAGCTCGCTGATTCCAACACCGGCAACAATTGAAATAAAAATTTTATCAGCAGTTAAACACGATTTAATTTCGTTAATAACTCCCTCGATATGATATGGTTTTACGGCTACGATAACAACATCTGCATTTTTTGCTGCATCCAGATTGTTTTGAAAAGTGTTCACTTTCAAATCACCCATTTTTTTAAGAATGCTCTCTTTTCTGTCGGCAACAGAAATATTGGCAGCCGGCACAAAACCAGACTTTAAAAGTCCGACTGCAATTGCACCACCCATATTTCCAACTCCGATAATTGCTATTTTTTTATTTTCCATTTCAACTAATTTATAAAATGACAAGCGAGTAAAATCTATTGTTCAATCAACCGCGCCGAAACGTCAGCGAACGCCTTCGAAAAAGCATTTAAAAACTGGTCGGCCTGCTCGATTGTTAAATTTAACGGAGGCAGCAACCTGATAATATTTTGCCCAGACACTCCGGTAAAAATCCCATATTCAAATAATAACTTTTGGCGTAATTCTTTAATCGGGAATTTAGATTCTATTCCAATCATTAGTCCTTTTCCCCGAATTTCATAATCGGAACTAATTTCAGCCAATTTTTTCATGAGATAATTTCCAACTTTTTCAGAATTCTCCACCAAACTTTCTTGCTGAATGACATCCAGGACTGCAATTCCTGCAGCGCAAGCCAAATGGTTTCCGCCAAAAGTGGTTCCCAGCATTCCAAACCACGGCTCAATTTCAGGTTGAATTAAAACTCCACCAATCGGGAAACCGTTGCCCATTCCCTTTGCAACCGTAATTAAATCGGGCTGAACATTGGAATATTGAAAGGCAAAAAATCGTCCGCTTCGTCCGTAACCCGATTGAATTTCATCGAGAATTAAAAGTGTTTTATATTTCTCTGTTAGCTTTTTTAAATCTGTTAAAAAATATTTTTCAGGAATATTTATCCCGCCAATTCCCTGAATCCCTTCGACAATTATTGCTGCAACATCACCTTTTTTTAGAATATTTTCAGTTGCTTCGATATCGTTAAAAGGAAGAATAATTGCATTTTCGGTTTCGTTAACCGGAGCAATAATTTTGGGGTTGTCGGTTAACGCAACTGCTGCAGAAGTTCTCCCATGAAATCCTTTTTTATAACTAATAAATTTCTTTTTACCTGTTACAAACGATGCCAGTTTTATTGCATTTTCGTTAGCCTCGGCACCCGAATTACACAAAAAAAGCTGGTAGTCTGAGCACCCGGAAACTTCGCCTAATTTCTCAGCCAATTCTTGTTGCAACGGATTTTGAATTGAATTGGAATAAAACCCGATTTGCGATAATTGGGTAGAAATCTTTTCCACATAATTGGGATGACTGTGACCGATTGAAATCACCGCGTGCCCCCCGTACAAATCTAGGTATTTATTTTCCTCTGAATCCCAAACATAGCAGCCTTCTGCTTTTACCGGAGTAATATTAAAAAGTGGATATACATCAAAAAGTTTCATGCTAAGAAAGTCGGAAGTTGGAAGTCGGAAGCTAGAAGTCAATCTGCTAACCGAAATTCTGTTATTCCACTATTTATGATTGCTAATTCAAATTAATTTTGTTTTAAAAAGCTACTGGTTTCAAATTTAATCCCGCTTTTTCATCGAGGCCAAACATCAGGTTCATATTTTGAACTGCCTGACCCGAAGCACCTTTTACTAAGTTATCCGTGATACTAATAATCACCAATTTGTTGCCATGTTTTTCCAGATACACAACGCCTTTATTTGTGTTAACCACTTGTTTCAATCCTGGATTTTTGTTTGTTACAAAAACAAAAGGATGATCAGCATAAAATGAATTGTATAATTCTTTTGCTTCCTCAATTGAACCATCAAATTTTGTGTAACACGAAACAAAAATTCCACGTGTGTGATTTCCACGGATTGGCACAAAATTGAAATCATCGGAAAAACCAGGCTGCAACTGTTTTAAACTTTGCAAAATCTCACCTTCGTGTTGGTGCTGAAAAACTTTATATGCCGAAAGATTATTGTTTCGCCAGCTAAAATGCGATGTTTCTGTTGGATTTTGTCCGGCGCCTGTTGAACCTGTAATCGCCTGAACATGAACTTCATCTACTAACAATTTATTTGCTGCCAGTGGTAAAAGTGCCAGTTGAATTCCGGTGGCAAAACACCCCGGATTCGCAATTTTGTTGGCCGACTTTATTTCTACCCTGTTTAATTCAGGCAATCCGTAAACAAAATTATTGTCCTCCCTTTTCAATCTGAAATCGTGACTCAAATCAATAATTTTTAATGATTCAGGAAGTTCATTATTTTCAATAAACTCTTTCGATTTGCCGTGTCCCATGCAAAGAAAAATCACATCAACCTCATCGAAAGGCATTTTGGCGGTAAAACTTAAATTGGTTTCTCCCAATAAATCAATATGAATATCAGAAATCAAATTCCCGGCGTTGCTCGAACTTTGTACAAATTCAATTTCCGCATTCGGATGATTTAATAAAATCCGTAACAATTCACCCGCTGTGTATCCCGCACCTCCTATTATTCCTATCCTTATCATTTGATTAACGATTGCAGATTAACGATTTTCGATTGCAGATTTTTGAATAAAAGCTTAAATTTCATATTTTACTATTGTTTCTTTTTGCCGTTTCAATGCTTTTTACGAAAATTGAAATTAACTCGTTGTTTTCAGCATAGCACATATCCAATAATTTTTCATTCCCTGATAATTTGGCATATTTGATAATCTTAATATTAATGAAAGTCTCACATAGTTCTTTCAGGCAAACACCCATTTTGTGAATAAAATCTCTTGGAGATTCGGCACTTTGGGCTTCACCATAATTAAATGCCGGTGAAGTAGCCGAACGAACAAGTTGTTTGTTTAAGTGACTTCCAGCAATTGTTTTATGCAGAAAATCAGACAATTCAATTATCCTGACCGAAAACCAAATCAACCTTTCCTCCAAATCATATTTATTCATAACCAGCTATTATATTTACAAAATCACAGTTTGTTATTTTTCAATCTATATTCTTTTTTCAAAATCATTATTCGTTAATCAATATTCATCATTCGAAATTCCTATATACTTTTATTTACCGAGTGATATATTTTCAACGAATTCGATAAAATTTTGGTAAATCCTTTTACGTCGTCTGCCGTCCAAGCTTTTACCGTTTCGCCGTATTCAGCAAAATCAGAATTCATTAAATCGTGTTCAGATTCAATTCCCTGCAATTCGAAATGATATGGTTTCAGTTTTACAAAAACTTTGCCCGTAACATTTTCCTGAGTGTCTTCTAGAAAAGTTTCAATGTTCCGCATCACCGGTTCCTGGTACAACGCTTCGTGTAAAAACATTCCATACCAGTTGGCCAGTTGATCTTTCCAGTACATTTGCCATTTTGTAAGCGTATGTTTTTCTAGAAGTTGATGCGCTTTTATTGTAATTAACGGAGCAGCGGCCTCAAAACCAACCCTTCCTTTTATTCCAATAATTGTGTCGCCAACATGAATATCGCGACCGATTGCATATTTCGATGCTATTTTATTTAACTTTTGAATTATTTCTGGCCCGCTTTCAAAAAAATCTCCATCGATAGCAATTAATTCACCTTTTTCAAAACCAAGTTCAATAACTTTTTCATCCTCTGCTTCCAACTTACTTGGATATGCTTCATTTGGCAATCCTTTATTAGAAGTTAAGGTTTCTTTCCCGCCAACACTGGTTCCCCACAAACCCTGATTTATGGAATATTCCATTTTTGAAAAATCTGCACCAAAGTCGTATTTTTTCAGATAATCGATTTCTTCCTGGCGACTTAATAATAAATCGCGGGTTGGGGTAATAATTTCAATTTCAGGTGCGAGAACCTGGAAAGTCAGGTCGAAACGAATCTGGTCGTTTCCTGCACCAGTACTTCCGTGTGCGATATAGCCGGCTTCAATTTCCTTTGCATATTCAATGGTTGCAATGGCCTGAAAAACACGTTCAGAACTTACCGAAATCGGGTATGTATTGTTCCTAAGAATATTTCCGTAAACCATGTAACGGATACTTTTTTCGTAGTATTCGTTTGTAACATCTAAAGTTACGTGATTCTTTGCGCCCAATTTATAAGCTCTTTCTTCGATGGCTTTTAATTCATCTTCTGAAAAACCACCAGTATTTGCGATTGCCGTGTAAACATCAAAACCTTTTTCTTCTTTTAAATATTTAACGCAAAACGAGGTGTCTAAACCTCCACTAAATGCTAAAACTAATTTCTTGTTCATAAAATAATATCTTAAAAAAAGTGACGACTAATTTCAAATCCAATTTCAAAACTATTTCGTAGTTGCCGGTTGCTAATTCACCTCCAAAAAACCTAGTCGCCACCTTTTTGCTGTTTCTTTTTTATTTTTAATAATTTCTTTTTCCCGCTTCCCGGAGTTATTTTTTGGATGATCTCCAAAAGACTTCTTTTTCTAATTCCGTTCCCGTTTGTAAAAGTGGGTTTTTCCCATTCCGGATTATACAACATCCCTGTGCATAAACATTTTGAACGTTCGGTTCTTTCCAGAATATCATAATTCACACAACCTTTGCAACCTTCCCAAAACATATCGTCATCGGTTAACTCCGAAAAAGTTACAGGGCGATAACCCAATTCATGATTAATTTTCATTACTGCCAACCCGGTTGTTAATCCAAATATTTTTGAGTTTGGATATTTTTCGCGAGACAATTGAAATGCCATTTTTTTAATTGCTTTTCCAAGTCCTATTCCGCGATATTCGTCGGTAACAATTAATCCTGAATTTGCTGCAAATCCTTTATCACCCCAAGTTTCGATGTAACAAAAACCGGCAAAAACGTCATCTTCAAAAGCTATAATTGCTTTACCGTCGTTTATTTTTCCCGACAGATATTCATTGGTTCGCCTTGCAATACCAGTCCCCCTCTGTTTCGAGGCTGTTTCAATGGCATCATTAATATCATTTACGTACTTAATGTGCTCTGCTCCCGCAACCTCTATCTTAATATTTCTCAACTCCTTTTTCATCCAAAAACCTATAATTTACTTTTTAAATTCGGCATCACTTTTATTAAAGCACTTGTTAAATCTGTTTTCGAAATTCCTTCTCTCTGAATAATCAGAATTGTATCATCGCCGGCAATTGTTCCTAAAATTTCCCATGGATTTGCTTTGTCGATTACAACCGCAATACTACTGGCATAACCAGGTAAAGTTCTCAAAACAGCAAGATTACCGGAGAATTGCAAGTCCCTGAACCCGTCAGCCAAATAATTTACTCTTGTTTGTTCTTTTAAACTTTCCCGTTGTCCGTTTTCAGGAATAACATAAACATAACCTTTTGCCGGGTGAGGTACTTTTGCAACCTGTAAAATCTTCAAATCTCTCGACAAAGTTGCCTGTGTTAAATCAAAACCTTTTTGTTTTAGAACAGCAAGCAGCTCATCCTGACTTTGAACATTACCTTTGAAAATAATTTTTCGTATTTCTAATTGCCTTTTTACCTTGTCTTTCATTATGAATAAATATTCATTTCTTTTGCAAATTTATACATTTTATTTGAAAAACAATCTAAAAGTTTAAGAATTATTTCTATTTTTGTAATCTGAAATGAATGAAGATCGCCATTTTAAGTTAATGAGAAGAAAGATAAAATTTAGTAATACAAAAGACTGAAAACGATGCGTTTGTACTATTTTTAGTGCAAGCGCATTTTTTTAATATAACACTTGAATAATGTTGGAAGTAAAAAAAGCAAAACTCACACTCGAAGACGGCACAGTTTTTACAGGGAAATCGTTTGGAAGCGAAACCGCCGTTGCCGGTGAAGTTGTATTTTATACAGCAATGACAGGTTATCCGGAAAGTTTAACCGACCCGTCGTACACAGGTCAAATTTTAGTTTCAACGTATCCAATGATTGGGAATTACGGAGTTCCGTTTAACCAAAAAGAGAATGGAATTCACAAACATTATGAGTCGAATAAATTACACATTTCGGGTTTAATTGTTTCAGATTATTCGTTTGAATTTAGTCATTGGAATGCAGAAAAAAGTTTGGCCGACTGGTTAAAAGAATACAACGTTCCAGGCCTTTTTGACATTGATACCCGAGCCTTAACAAAAATTTTACGTGAGAAAGGTTCGATGCTCGGTAAAATTGAGTTTGAAAAAGAAATTGAATTTTACGACCCGAATAAAGAGAATCTTGTTGCTGTTGCAAGCTGCGAAAAAAAGGAAGTTTATGGCGATGGTGAGCACAAAGTAGTTTTGATTGACTGCGGTGTAAAAAATAACATCATTCGTTGTTTGCTCGAAAGAAACTCAACTGTAATTCGTGTTCCGTGGAACTACGACTTTAGCAACGAAAAATACGATGGGGTTTTTGTTTCTAACGGCCCGGGCGACCCCGTAATGTGTGCAGAAACTGTTGAAAATGTAAAAAAAGTAATTGACGAAGAAATTCCCATAATGGGTATTTGTCTGGGGAATCAATTATTGGCACGCGCTGCCGGAGCTGAAACGTATAAATTAAAATACGGTCATCGGAGCCACAACCAGCCAGTTTTATTACACGGAACAAACAAGTGTTACATTACTTCGCAGAATCATGGTTTTGCAGTTGAAACAGAAACTTTACCTGAAAATTGGGAACCGCTTTTCACCAATGTAAATGATGAAACAAATGAAGGAATCAAGCATAAAACTTTACCTTTTTTCTCTACACAGTTTCATCCCGAAGCATCGAGCGGGCCAACCGATACCGAGTTTTTATTCGATGATTTTATAAGCAGTATTGAAAAATCAAAAAAATAGCCAATCTAAAATCATCATTCGTTAATCGAAATTCAAATTTGTCATGATAGAAACCAACATAAAAAAAGCAATTGTTCTCGGTTCGGGGGCATTAAAAATTGGCGAAGCCGGTGAGTTTGACTATTCAGGGTCGCAGGCACTAAAAGCACTTAAAGAAGAAGGTGTTGAAACGGTTCTTATTAATCCGAATATTGCTACTATCCAAACATCTGAAGATATTGCCGACAAAATTTATTTTCTTCCGATAACTCCATATTTTGTTGAAGAGGTTATTAAGAAAGAGAATCCGGACGGAATTTTGCTGGCCTTTGGCGGACAAACGGCACTAAATTGCGGCGTTGCTTTATACGAATCGGGTGTGCTTGAAAAATACAATATTGAAGTTGTTGGAACCCCGGTGCAATCGATTATTAATACCGAAGACAGGGACATTTTTTCAAAAATGTTGCATGAAATTGATGTTTATACTCCTAAAAGTATTGCTGCGGAGAATATGGAACAAGCTCGTGAAGCAGCAAAGAAAATTGGTTTCCCAATAATTATCAGGGCGGCATATACTTTGGGAGGACTTGGAAGCGGATTTTGCGAGAACCAAAATGAGCTTGAAGTTCTTGCTTCAAAAGCATTTACTTATTCGCCTCAAATATTAGTTGAAGAGTCGATTAAAGGATGGAAAGAAGTTGAATATGAAGTAGTACGCGACAAATACGACAATTGTATTACAGTTTGTAATATGGAGAATTTCGATCCTCTGGGAATTCATACCGGAGAAAGTATTGTTGTTGCACCATCACAAACTCTTTCTAATACAGAATACCATAATTTAAGGGCAATTTCTATAAAAATTATTCGTCGGGTGGGAGTAATTGGTGAATGCAATGTTCAATTTGCACTCGATCCACATTCCGAAGATTACCGGGTAATTGAAGTAAATGCACGTTTATCGCGCTCGTCGGCGCTGGCATCGAAAGCAACTGGTTATCCGCTGGCTTTTGTTGCCGCAAAACTGGGTCTCGGTTATGGTTTACATGAACTGAAAAACTCCGTAACCAAAGTTACAACAGCTGCTTTTGAACCTGCACTCGACTATTGTGTGGTAAAAATTCCACGTTGGGATTTAAGTAAATTTGTTGGCGTTTCAAAAAACCTTGGAAGTTCGATGAAAAGTGTTGGCGAAATTATGGCCATCGGTCGTAGTTTCGAAGAAGCCATTCAAAAAGGAATTCGAATGGTTGGCTTGGGAATGCACGGTTTTGTTGCAAATAAAGAAGAAATCAACATTCAGGAAATTGAAGCGGAATTAGGAAATCCAACAGACAGAAGAATTTTTGCCATTGCCGAAGCTTTCAACAAAAACTACACAGTTGACGAAATTTATGAAAAAACAAAAATTGACCGTTGGTTTCTTCATAAACTGAAAAACATTATCATTTTAAAAACTGAACTTGAAAAAGTAAATGAATTAAATAATCTTCCCATTAACTTACTCAACCTTTCGAAAAAAGCCGGGTTCTCCGATTTTCAAATTGCACGGCTTGTTTTGAATAGCAGCAATACTGAAATAAACTTCGATTCGTTAAAAGTTCGTGAATATCGGAAGGTAAACGGAGTTCTTCCTTTTGTAAAACAAATTGACACTTTGGCTGGAGAATATCCTGCACAGACGAATTATTTATACATGACTTACAGTGGAAGCGAACACGACATTGATTTTTTCAACGATGACCGATCGGTGATTGTTCTTGGTTCCGGAGCGTACCGAATCGGTAGTTCAGTTGAATTCGACTGGTGTAGCGTAAATGCGGTTAATGCCATTAAATCAGAGAATTATCGTTCGATAATGATTAACTATAACCCGGAAACTGTTAGTACGGATTACGATACTTGCGACCGTCTATATTTCGATGAGCTGACTTTCGAGCGAGTTTTGGATATTGTCGATTTGGAAAATCCGCATGGAGTTGTAGTTTCTATGGGAGGTCAAATTCCTAATAATTTAGCAATGAAACTACACGGTCAAAATGTTCCCATACTTGGTACTTCGCCGGTAGATATTGATAGGGCAGAAGACCGCGAAAAATTCTCTTCTCTTTTAGATTATTTAAAAGTTGACCAGCCGCGTTGGGCAAGACTTTCAACCATCGAAGAGATTCATAAGTTTGTAGATATTGTTGGTTATCCTTTGCTGATTCGTCCGTCTTATGTTTTATCTGGTGCTGCAATGAATGTGGTTTCAAATTCCGATCAATTGGAACATTTTCTGGAATTAGCTACCAATGTTTCGAAAGAACACCCGGTTGTAGTAACAGAATTTATTGAACAGGCCAAAGAAATAGAAGTTGACGCGGTTGCAAATAATGGTGAAATGATTGCTTATGCAATTTCTGAACATGTGGAATTTGCAGGTGTTCACTCGGGAGATGCAACCATTGTTTTTCCACCCCAAAAATTATATGTTGAAACCATTCGAAGGGTTAAAAAAATTGCTCGTGAAATAGCAAAAGGATTGCAAATTACCGGCCCGTTTAACATGCAGTTTTTGGCCAAAGACAACGATATTAAAGTTATAGAATGTAATCTTCGGGCTTCACGCAGTTTTCCTTTTGTTTCGAAAGTAATGAAACTGAATCTTATTGAAATTGCAACAAAAGTGATGCTCGGAATTAATGTTGAAAAACCGGACAAATCGTTTTTTGAATTGGATTATGTTGGAGTAAAAGCACCTCAATTTTCGTTTGCACGATTACTAAATGCCGACCCGGTTTTAGGTGTTGATATGTCTTCTACCGGAGAAGTAGGTTGTATTGGAGAAAACTATTACGAAGCAATTTTAAAAGCAATGCTTTCGGTGGGTTATAAAATTCCGGTTAAAAATGTTCTTATTTCATCTGGTCCATCGCGCGGAAAAATTGAGTTACTAACTTCGGCAAGAATGCTTCAGGAGCGTGGCTACAATATTTTTGCCACTGATGGAACTCATCGGTTTTTTAGAGAAAATGGAGTTAAAAACACACTTCTTCATTGGCCCGACGAATTAGAAAAAACTCCTAATACTATTGATTTTATTAAAGAAAAGAAAATTGATTTAGTAATAAATATACCCAAAAACCTCACTACCCGGGAACTTAAAAATGGATATCAAATTCGTAGAAATTCTATAGATTATAATATTCCGTTAATTACAAATGCCAGGGTTGCCAGTGCCTTTATTTATGGAATTTGCAAATATAATTTAGAGGATATTTCCATTAAAAGTTGGGATGAATATAAATAAGTGATTTATTAAAAAAGCACCAGTCGCTTGACTGATGCTTTTTTAATTAGTTAAGAATTACCTTAATCTTCCAAATCTTTGTTTGTCCATTTATCGTCCGGACCTTCTTCGAAACCGGAGTACCAACTCCGACTTTTATATTCCATACCGGTCCGTTTCCCCTGATAATTGCTCCACTCCTTTTAACCCTCTGACTCATTGTTTCTAAAATTTACTTGTTCTCTTTTGGCTTTAAATAAAAAATAAAGACAAAACAAAAATTGTGCCGAACATTTTAAGCCTATAGTCGAAATTTCAACATAAGACTAAAAAATCTGAATTAAATGAAAAATAAATACATTTCACTCTTTGCTTTGTTCTTCTTATAACGTTATTATAAAAGAGCAAAATTCAATACAATTAATTGTCAATTCACGCAGAAATTTTGGAAATGCTGAATGCAGATTATTGTTTTTCTTTAACTACTCAATTTCTGTCACTTCGTATAACTCCCCCTGGAACTCCTCCTCAAAAACAACTTTAAATCCTTTGTTTTGAAGTTCTTCTCCGGTTGTTTTCAAAACTATTCTCCCGGTCGAAGAATGAACTACCACATAGTTTTTTCCAGGATCTAAATAATTTACAGTCACCCACTGTTCATCTACTTTCGAAAACTGTTTAAATACTCCAACAATTCCACCCGATTTTGTGTCGGTATTTATGCGCTGAAATCCGTCCCAACTTCCGTGGGCAGGTTCATCAAATCCAGGCAAATCTTGTCTGTAAAGCATTATTCCATGTTTATTTTCCATAGCTCGCAGCCAGCCCGCTAATTCGCTAAATTGTTGCTGTTTTTCCGGGCTCATTTTTCTGGGATCGCCCAACATAATTGGCAATGAACCACACAACGATTTAAATGAATAAAGTGCATCCTCATCGTCCAACGATTGATTTCCAATTACCAAAGCCGTAGCAGGAACAACCGGCGAGCGCCACCAGCTCATTTGCCGCACCCGTGCACTTCCAAACGGAGCTTCCCCTTCAAAATTCGAAAGCCAGTTTCCTTCGGCATGTTTGCACATATCAAAATCTATCATTTGTAATTCGCCCATAGTTTCAAAAGTGCAATCAATAAAAAGATTTGGAGCTTCGGCATGTAATTCATCGTACATTTTCCATGCACTCCGGTAAATTTCCAGATACGATTCTTCGCGATCTTTGTGCGAATGATTTTCCGCAAAACAACCCGAAACATCCGGATCAAAACGATATGCACTTGCAACAATTGCAAAATCGAGTTTTACATATTCCAAGCCATGTTCTTTTACCAAATTCAAAATTTTATTTTTTATGTAGTCTTTCCAATCTGTTGTAAAACAAGCCGAATTTCTGTCTTTTCCAGTACTGTGGAGATTTACATAATTTCCATCCCTGTATTTTGCAAACCATTCTGGATGCTCCTTAAAAACCTTGCTGTCGGATGAAGCGGCTCCCATACTCAACCACAAACCGGGTTTCATTCCTTTCGATTTTATATAATCGAAAACCGGTTTTAAACCGTTAGGAAATTTTTCATAGTCAATTTCCCAGTCGCCAAATCCTACCTGCCAGCCATCGTCAATAATAAATTCTTCAACACCGCATGCGGCGGCGGCATCAGCCAGTTCCATTATCAGTTTCTCATTTACATTTCGTCGGAAAGGTTTCCATGTGTTATATACAAAAGTTGGCTTTTCGGGAATTTGTGCCAACCGGATTCCCATATATTTTCGAACAAATTCACTCACTTCTCTATCCACAATTTCGCGAGGGTTTTTATTGGAATACAAGCCTGTAAAAACCCAGGTACTTTCCCATGTTTCGCCTGGTTTTAACCATTTTCGGAAAGCGTAATCCTGATCGGAATGTGTTAATCCGGCATCCAAAGTTCGTCCGTCGAGGCAAACCGACGCTCGCTTTAAAACACCGGGCGCTTCGTTTCCAACAACAATTCCGTGATTAAAAACGGGGTCGTATGCGAGGATCAGCGGATCATTCCAATTTCCTAAAAACGGCCCGATATTTTTGTACCTGCCATAATTTTGAAAGATAATATTGTGCGTATTTCCCCACGGAGTATTTAAACTTTCAACATCCAGCGACTCTATTTTGAAATCTGCCGAACCTGTATTTTTGAAGTCAATCTTTTTCCGGATAATTGGAAGATTCGGATAAACAACATACGAAATAGTAATTTCCAATCCCTCGTTAATTTCAGAAATTCCATTTAAAACAATTTGATGTGTTGTAGTTTCACCGGCAATAATTTCACCCACATCTAAAACCTCCCAACCAGTTTTACCTGTTATTTTTTCATCATTTAACAAAAACGAAAACTCTTCCGGATCTGGTCCTTTCCATCTTCGAAACTCCTGAATATTTCCAACTCCCTGCTGATTAAATGCAAGCGGTTCTTCATTTAATGTAGAAACAAAATTATAAGGATAATTATGCAAGCGGTAACTTTGAGTTGTAAATTCCCCATCCTCTAAAACTATAATTCTTGCTACTTTCTCGTTTTGAATTACAAGTTGTTCTCCATTCCAATTATTTTGAGAAAAAACAGAAACACTAAAATGAAAAATGACAAGAAGAGATAAAATTCGGTTCATAGTTTCAAAAATTTAGTTTCAAACAAAGTTATACAATTGTGGTTTATAATGCTTCAGAAAATTATAAACCTTACAATGTTAAATGCCGATATAGTAATAAAGAAGCAAACTGAGCATAGCGAAAGTATGCGACATTTTATTACATAATCGGTGCTACTATTTTGAATAATTCTTTTTTAATGAATTCATCAAAATTACCACACTGTTTTAGTATTTTCGGGAATCAATCTACTAAACCGTAAACAATGAAGGTTAACTTCAGGTATCTACTAACTATTTCGCTTGTAACTGCACTTGGCGGACTACTTTTCGGATTCGACATTTCTGTAATTTCCGGAACCATCCCTTTTCTTCAGGATTTTTTTGAATTGAACGAAGCAATGAAAGGATGGGTAGTTAGCAGCGCATTAATTGGCTGTATTTTGGGTGCAAGTTACAGTGGTCGTTTAGGCGACTATTTTGGGCGAAAAAAAGTGCTGCTCGCTGTTAGTGTTTTATTTGGCATTTCTGCCATCGGAAGTGGCCTGGCAAATTCAATTCCCACTTTTATAACTTACCGTATATTAGGCGGAATTGCAGTTGGCGGTGCGTCTGTTTTAGCACCGATGTATATTGCAGAAGTTTCTCCTGCTCATCTTCGCGGAAGAATGGTTTCGCTAAACCAGCTAACAATTGTGATTGGAATTTCGATGGCCTATTTCTCCAATTATTTTTTACTCGCAATTGGCGAAAATGCCTGGCGATGGATGTTTGCTGCCGAAGCTGTTCCTTCATTAATATTTTTCTTTGCACTGTTTATTGTTCCTGAAAGTCCGCGCTGGTTGGTTGCCAAAAACGATGAAACAAAAGCGCATCAGGTTTTAAAACGAGTAGCGGGGACCAATTTTGCCGATTTTGAACTGAGCGAAATTAAAGAATCACTTTCTGGTTCTGAAAAACGTGGCACTTTACGGGAAGTATTCAAAAAGAAATATTCACTCATTATTTTTCTTGGAGTTTTCCTCGCTGTATTTCAACAATGGTCGGGTATAAATGTAATTTTCTTTTATGCACCCGATATTTTTGCCAAGGCAAATTTGGGCGTTGATGCCGCACTTTTCCAAACTACCTTAATCGGGCTAATGAATATTTTATTCACAATCCTTGCCATGCGTGTTATTGATAAAATAGGACGAAAAAAATTAATGTTAATTGGTGCAGCCGGAATGACAGCTTGTTATCTGGTAATTGGTTATCTTTTTCAGATTGAAAGAACCGACGACTGGATGTTACTTACTTTTATAATTATAACTCCAGCCTTTTTTGCCTTTGGTTTAGGGCCAACCGTTTGGGTAGTTTTGTCTGAAATATTTCCAAATAAAATTCGCGGGGCTGCCATGTCAGTTGCCACTTTTTCGCTTTGGGTTGCTTGTTATATTTTAACGCTTACTTTTCCAATTCTGGTGGATATTTTTAGCGCGTCTGTTACATTCTGGATTTATGGTGTAATTTGCGTAATCGGATTTGTTGTTATTTACAAATTGCTTCCCGAAACAAAAGGAATATCGCTGGAGAAATTAGAAAAAATGTTGGTGAAAGAATAGAAAAGCCCCCATCCCAAGCTTCCCCCAAAGGTGGAAGGAGTAAGAACGGCTTAAATTGGTTTTGAATTTATGTGATATAAATAACCTCCGGATTTATCCGGGGGGTCAACACAAAAATGAAAATTAGGTGCATCCACGCCAGCCGATTAAAGTGCTGATGTACCATGCACCGCAAATACAAACCTATTTAAAAGGAAATAACTAAAAAGAAAATCATATTCAATTAAACTAAATAAAATGAAACAACTTCAGATTATTTTAATCGCTGTAATTCTTACTTTTTCAGTTTCAGCAAAAGAATATCATGTGGCAAAAACCGGAAACGATAAAAATCCCGGAACTGCAGAATCACCGTTTTTAAAAATCCAAAAGGCGGCAAATGCTGCTTATCCCGGTGATGTGATAATTATTCATGAAGGAGTTTATCGCGAACGAATAACTCCTCCCCGTGGTGGTAAATCTGATTTAAAAAGAATCGTTTACAAGGCTGCCGAGGGTGAAAAAGTAGAAATTAAAGGTTCGGAAATAATTAATAATTGGGTGAAATTTTCAGGAACAGTTTGGAAAGCCACAGTTCCAAATTTGTTATTTGGAGATTACAATCCGTATAAAGATTTAATAAACGGCGATTGGTTTAACAATCTGGGAAGAATTCATCACACCGGAGAAGTCTATTTAAATGGAAAATCGTTTTGGGAAATGGCTCTTTTGGAAAAAGTTCTGAAACCGGAATCGGCAAAAAATAATTGGGATCCGAAAGGCTCAACATACACCTGGTTTTGTGAGAGCGATGACATAAACACATATATTTATGCCAATTTTCATGAAATAAATCCGAACAAAGAGTTAGTTGAAATTAATGTGCGCAATAGCTGTTTTTATCCTGAACAAACTAATATAAATTACATCACAATTCGCGGATTTCATTTAAGTCAGGCAGCCACTCAGTGGGCACCTCCAACTGCCGAACAAATAGGTTTGATTGGAACAAACTGGAGCAAAGGCTGGATTATTGAAAACAATATAATTCGCAACTCAAAATGCTCTGGAATTACGCTTGGAAAACATGGCGACGAATTTGATAACACTTCTGAAGATTCAGCAGAAGGTTATGTGGAAACCATAAACCGGGCACTTGTTAGAGGCTGGAGCAAAGCTAATATTGGTTCACATATTATTCGAAACAACACCATTTCCGATTGCGAACAAACCGGAATTTGCGGAAGTATGGGTGGTGTTTTCAGTACAATCGAAAACAATAATATTTACAACATCTGGACAAAGCGCCAGTTTACAGGTGCCGAAATGGGCGGTATTAAAATTCACGCATCAATCGATATGATAATCAAAAATAATCGTCTGGAAAATTGCGGCCGCGGACTTTGGTTAGATTGGATGGCACAAGGAACCCGAGTTACCGGAAATTTGCTTTACAACAATACAACCGATGATATTTTTGTTGAAGTTAATCATGGTCCGTTTCTGATTGAAAATAACATTTTACTTTCAGAATTATCAATCCGCGACTGGTCGGAAGGTGGAGCATTTGTACATAACATTATTGCCGGAAATATTGAATTGCGTCCACAAAGCAGAGAGACTCCTTTTCAATTGCCCCATTCAACAAAAGTGGGCGGTTTAAAAACTACTAAATGTGGCGACAACCGCTATTTCAATAATATTTTTGTTGGTGGAGTTGAAGAAAATCAGAGAAGTAAATCGGGATTGGGAATTTATGAAAATGCAGAACTTCCGATGTACGTTGATGGAAATATTTATTTGAATGGCTCAACAAAGTTTATTAATGAAACAAATCTTTTTGAACTGGACTACAATCCAAATATTCAAATACAAGAAAAAGAAGATGAAATTTATCTTTCAATGACTTTTGATAAAAGCATTTTCAAAATGAAAAATAAAACTATTACCTCTGCTCTTTTGGGGAAAGCTCAAATTCCGAATCTGCCTTTTGAAAATCCTGATGGTTCACCGTTTACAATCGACAAAGATTATCTTGGGAATATAAGAAATAAAAAAAATCCAACTGCAGGACCTTTTGAAAAACCAGGAAAAGGAGAAGTAATACTAAAGGTATGGGAGAAAGAATAAAACCCGACAATTAATGGTGTAAATCTTTGAGACTGTTTGAATTTTTTTTGGGAGCAAAAAAAGCCGTTCAGGATTGAACGGCTTCTTTTATATTTCGTGAACTAAAGTTCTCTTATCTTTTAATTTCTATAATTAATCGTTATCGCGACGTGGACGTCGGAAATTATCGTCCCTACGGTTATTGTCCCTACGGTCATCTCTGCGATTACTGTCCCTACGATCGTCTCTCCTGAAATTATCTCTCCGGTCGTCCCGTCTTGGTGGCCGGGAACTTCTTGGAGGGCGTTCAACATAACCTTCAGGTTTTGGCAACAATACTTTACGCGAAAGTTTCAATTTGCCTGTTTTTTCGTCAACCCCAATAAGTTTAACCTCCATTTGGTCGCCTTCTTTTGTAAAATCTTCAGCAGATTCTACACGGGCCCAATCCATTTCAGAGACATGCAAAAGACCTTCTTTTCCTGGCATAATTTCAATAAATGCCCCAAATGAAACTACAGATTTAACCTTTCCGGTATAAATCGTATTCACTTCAGGTATAGCTGTAATTGCTTTGATCCTATCTTTTGCTGCTTCAATAGGTTCGAGGCCGGCACCTGAAATTTCAACAATCCCAACTTCGTCATTTTCCTCGATAACAATTATTGTTTCGGTTTCTGCCTGAATGGCTTGAATTATTTTCCCTCCCGGACCAATAATTGCTCCAATCATATCTTTAGGAATGTGAATGGTTTCAATACGAGGCACATTAGGTTTAAAATCAGCGCGTGGTTCGGGAATTACTTCCAGTATTTTTCCCAGAATATGTAAACGTCCCTCTTTGGCTTGTTGAAGTGCCTGTGCTAAAACTTCGTATGGAAGCCCGTCAACTTTAATGTCCATTTGGGTAGCAGTAATCCCATCAGCTGTTCCTGTAACTTTAAAATCCATGTCACCCAGGTGATCTTCATCACCTAAAATATCCGACAGAACAGCGTATTTATCAGAATCTTTATCGGTAATCAAGCCCATTGCGATCCCTGAGACCGGTTTTTTCATTTTTACACCGGTATCCATTAAACCCATTGTTCCGGCACAAACAGTAGCCATCGACGAGGAACCATTTGATTCAAGGATGTCAGAAACAATTCTAATAACGTAAGGAAGATCGTCGGGTATCATTTTTTTCAATGCACGGTGGGCAAGGTTGCCATGTCCGATTTCGCGACGGCTTGTTCCCCTGGGAGTCCTGGCATCGCCAACACAGAAAGGTGGAAAATTGTAATGCAGCAGGAATTTTTCCGTTCCCTGAAATGTTACATTGTCAATTTTTTTGATATCCATTTTCGATCCCAATGTTACAGAAGTTAACGATTGTGTTTCGCCCCTGGTAAAAATAGCCGAACCATGAGATCCGGGCAGATAATCTGTTTCTCCCCAAATTGGCCTGATTTCGTCAGTTGCCCTCCCGTCGAGTCTGATTCCTTTATCCAAAATCATACGGCGCATGGCATCTTTTTCTACATCGTGATAATATTTTTTAATCAACTTTTCGTGCACGGCTAAATCGATAGCTTCGTTTTGTGCATTGGCTTCTTTGTAAGCTTCGATAAATTCGTCACGTACAGTTTTAAATGACTCAATACGTTCAAGTTTATTGGTTATCTGTTTTTCGGTAACATCGTAACATTTCTGATAGAGTTCCGATTTTACTTTTTCGCGAAGTTCTTCATCGTTTTCTTCGTGGCTATATTCACGTTTTACAACTCCAAGTTCGATTGCCAGTTCCTCTTGAACTTTACAGTGCTTTTTAATTTCTTCGTGAGCAATTTTAATAGCTTCCAGCATAACTTCTTCCGAAACTTCTTCCATTTCGCCTTCAACCATCATAATGTTGTCGTACGAAGCACCAACCATAATTTCCATGTCGGCCTCTTCCAATTGCAAACGGGTTGGGTTAATTACAAATTCACCGTTAACTCTACCTACCCTCACTTCGGAGATATAAGTTTCAAATGGAACATCTGAAACAGCAATTGCAGCAGAAGCTGCCAGCCCGGCCAGTGCATCGGGCATTTCTTCTTTATTGGCTGAAATCAAGGAAATCATCATCGCCGTTTCAGCATGGAAATCTTCTGGAAACAAGGGGCGCAAAGCCCGGTCAACAAGCCTGGCAATAAGAATCTCTTCATCAGATGGGCGGGCTTCCCTTTTTAGAAATCCACCGGGAAAACGACCAGCCGCTGAAAATTTTTCGCGATAATCAACCGACAAAGGCATAAAATCAACATCTTCTCTAGCTTCGGTTGCCGAAACTACTGTTGCCAGTAACATGGTTTCACCCATTCGTACTACAACCGATCCATCGGCTTGTTTAGCCAATTTGCCGGTTTCAATGGTAATAGTCCTGCCATCGGCAAGATCAATTGTTTTAATTGTAGCGTTTACCATAATGTTTTAAATAAATCAAAATAAATTTTAAATAATTACAATGGGTGGTGAGGATTTGTAATTTACAAAAAAGAAAGGCAATACAATGCATTGCCTTTCAACTATTTTACTTACGTAAGTTCAATTCTTTAATTATCGCACGATAACGTTCAATATCTTTTCTTTTCAGGTAATCGAGAAAACTTCGCCGCTTACCAACTAATATAATCAAGGCCCGGCGCGTACTGTGATCTTTTTTGTTATTCTTCAGGTGTTCTGTCAAGTGGTTAATCCTGAATGTAAAAAGTGCAATTTGACCTTCGGTACTTCCGGTGTCTTTTTCGCTTTTACCGTGTTTGGTAAAAAGCTCCTGTTTTTTTTCAGTTGTTAAATACATTTTAAAAGAACTGTTTTTAGTTATACAATGTTTAAGCCGCAGCATTGCGTTAAATAACAACGGCTTAAAATTAATTGGGCGCAAAAGTAAGCAAAAGTTTTTAATCTGCAAAGACTTAAAGATTGCTCATTATGTCTTAACACGAAAAGAAATATACCGCTTATTGAAACGATACTGTTACTTAATAATTTTAACAAATCAACCATTAACCGTTTGTCATTTAAAATAGCAGATCCTATAAAATGAATTTTATTTAATGTTTTATTTGAAAAACTTCGGAATAAAATAAAATTGCATCACATTCAAAATAAAAACAAAATACTCAACTTTGAAATGTAGTTAAGTTCCCCAAATTTCAAATTATCCATTATTTGCTTAACACTATTCTTGGTTTTAATCAAATAAAGTGTTTAATGGCATCTCTAAAATAAATTGGAAACAACTGCCGGACTAATGTTTTCTTTTATTTTGAAGATAAAACTGCCACCCATTCTAAAGTTCCCGGTGCTTTTAAGTTTACAATTTTTCCACCTTCAATTTTGCTTTCAGAAGTAATTTCTCCGGTTCTGATCTCAAACCATTTTAAACTGAACTCCATGTCAAATTCAGTTAAATCCAATCCAACTTCACCACCATCAGTAAAAAACAAAACATAGGTTTCACCCGGTTTTGATGTCAAATAAGCTTCGTTTTCTTCCCTTTCTGAAAGCAAAATATTTCCGGGTTGGAGTTCCCAGAACTTTGCTGTTTTTTCAACTTCACGTGCAACTTTTACACAATTCATCGACAACTCGGAAAGTCCCAAACCTGAATCAGGGCGGTGAAAACGTGCAGTTGCAGCCCCGCCCAAAACATGGCGCCACCAACGTTCAATGCCATCTTTTGTATTTCCGTGCCTTCCTCTGTCGTCGCCGTAAGTTTTTACTGTGTTTAACGGCCGGGGCTGAGTAGAAATATATTCGCGCACCCACTGAAAATTATCCCAGTGTTCCTGCCCCTTTTTCTGGTTATTTTGCGACACATCGCAAAAAACATAACGTTCCGGGTGGTCGAATGTACGTTTATGATGTTCGGTTTTTAAATCCCAGTTATCCCACATTTCTGTTACACAAACTTTCTTTCCGGCTTCCGCTGTTTTATTTAAAATTAATTCAGACCAAAAAATCGCCCATTCTTCTTCAGCAGCAGTTTCATTATCCATGCAGTACAAAACATGGTCGTATTTTAATGAATAAGAAAGCATCTTTTCAACAGCCTTTTTCTGATAGTTTAGCAAAAGTTCGTTGTTTCTTTGTTTCGGTGTGGTAAAGAAAAATGGTTGTTTATTTTGCCCCGGATGCAGCGGATATTCAGCTTCTAATCCGGATTCTTCATTCGTGTAATTTACATTATTACCTGGATTATAAGGATGAGGTTCCCAATTATTTCTGGAATAATCGAATCTGTCCCACACTTCAATTTGTACAAGAATATCCCGCTTTTCGGTTTCCGATAAAAAGAAATCGAAACGTTTCCAATAAGCCTCGTTCCACTCATCGAGATCAAATTTTCCATTTTCGAGTTGAAGAAATGGATAAAGTTCAAAACTTTTGTCTTGCCTGTCACTCATAGTATTTCGAACATAATTTGCCCCGACTTCTTTCATTGAATCAAGATGAGGAACCAGCATTTCTGTTGGCCATTGAAACAGGTTGTCGTCGCTACTGGCACCGAGCAACATTATTGGTTCTCCTTTAAATTGCCAGAACCAGGGATTTTCTGACCAAGGTTGAATTCTGTTCTTTTCGGGATTTTGACAGCCAACTAAAATTATTGAAACTAAAACGATTGTCAGAAACAGTAACTTTTTCATTTTTTCTAGTTTAGGTTATAAATTACAATATTTATCATTTAGAAGAAACAAGTTCCACTTTATTTCTTTTTCAAAACAATTAACATATCATTTTCAAAATTATGACCAAATTCAATTGTTTTTGAATCCTCTGCAACGGTAACCATCATTCTTTCTCCTTTAGAAAAATCAATTTTTTCGTGTTTTGTTAATATTCTCTGTTCGATTTCAGCTTCTGAATATTCATTTGTTACCGGATTAAACCACTGAGCTGAATATTTCATTCCTTTTGGATTGAATAGTTTTACATCACAATTTTCAGGAATGTAGGCAATTATTGTTTTATCATCCGAACTTTTTACTACAGAAATCCAATGATTGTACTTCTCTTCGCCAGGTTGATTAGCTAATATTTCATTTGCAGGATATAAATTCCACCAGTCAAATTTTTGAATAAATTCACCCAAATAACCCATTTGAATACTTCCTGGAAATTCAATACTTTTTCGCCAGCCGGTTACTCCTCCTTTATCGTTATGATTCAATATTTTTTCTCCTTCGGCAAGCCACGGCCAAACCCCGTTTGCACCATAAGTTACACCTGCAAGCGGAGTTGCAAAAATACTCCAGTAACTTGCGTTCCGAACATCTTTTGCAGTGATCCGAAATCCAATTTCCTCATAATTAGGCTCCATATTAATGTATGGCATGGGTTTCAATTTACTCCACATCTGCGACATCGGACCTTTGTTAATCCAGTTTACTACCCGCTCGCCATTATTATGCGACGACTGGTAACCCATTAAATTATACCAATCTTCCTGGTCGTAAATATCGCCCACCCACGAACTGCCGTGCGGGTGCAAAGTAACCGGGGCATGGTCAATATCATTAAAAACCCGGCGGCCAATTTCTTTCCATTTTACTTCCTGTTCATCAAAATATCGTCCATCGCCACCCAGTGTCCAAACCACCTGATTCCCCTGATAACGTGCAACAATGTATTTGGCCAGCAAAACAGCTTCTTCGAGTGGCAAAGTATATCCCGGGCTTAAATGCCGTCCTTCCCCTTTTGGAAGTGCCCATAAAACTACGGGCGAAACAACCAAACCCTTTGCATTGACCTCATCTATTTTATGGTCAATTCTTTTAAAAAATTCAGGGTGAATACGAATGTAACCTGCACCATCAATTGCAGTTAATCCTTCCGGATTTTTATCGCAGCCGCGCCATTCGGTAGTTACTAACTGAATTACATTGTAATTATTCTCTTTTCTTTGATTCAGGTAATGTTCCCAATCTTCGTCGGTCGATTTTAATGCACCGTTCCAGGCAGTGCAAGCCAGCCAAAAGAAGGGTGTACCATCAGAATATGAAAGATAATATTTCCCGGGTTCGTGTTGAATTACACCTTTCTGAAAAATGTTTTCTTTTGTTTCATTTGGCACACATTCAAATTTCCCGGATTGATTATTAAGTCCCGAATTTTCTTTGTCTGAACACTCTGTTTCCCAATTCCACTCCCCGGTTTCGTCAGGAAGAAAACGAACTTTCCAATCGGTTCCGCCATCCCAAAAACCACGGACAGTTTTTGTACGACCCGACGGAGCGGTAAAAAATATTTTGAAATCTTTCACCTCGTAAATTGGATTGTCGTAAGTTTTTGAACTTTCAAATATAATCTCATGTTTTTCCCAAATTTGCGTTTGGGCAAACAAATTTGAAAAAATAAAAACTGAAACAAATGCAATTATTATATTCTTCATCACAAATAATTTACTTATTAAATTGACTTTAAAAGTTATTAAAACCTGTTTTTTATAAAGGAGTTAATTCTACCTTCCTGAAAAATATTTCAGCACTTTCCGACTGAATTTGAATTCGTCCGTTTTTCGGTTTTACATTTGTTGCTTTGTTTACTACAATACCGTTCAGTAATATAGTGATTGTTCCATCTTCTGCAATACACTCCAGCTTATTCCACTCTCCAACAGGTTTCTCAACATCATTTTTTCCCCTGAAACCAAACACATCTTTCCATTCCGGATCGCGTGCAAACCAGTTTATACGTCCGGCATTAATTGTTTCATTGTTCCCATCCGGCTGAAAAACAAATGAATTCCCCTGTTTTTCTGGTGCCACAGTACTCGTAATCTGAAATTTATCGCTTCCATCGCCAACAACTATAAAATCGCCGGTTCCACCTTCAATTACCTGACACTCGATGGAATGAATCCAAATGCCATTTTTACTTCCATCTTTACCCTGAGAATGTAGGAGAATTCCACTATCACGGGTCTTTTCCAATCGAGGTTCAAAAGCAATTTCGCCCCATTTAAATTCGGTTATCAGATGGTAATTTTCAAATTCGTCATTTGTTGTAATGCAACCCCACTCTTCTCCAGAAATTCTGATGATTCCATCGTTCACCGTAAAAACATTTTTAGGGTCGTTATCGCGACCGCGGTCTTTGAGAAAAATGTACCAGCCATCGAGATTTTGCCCGTTAAACAACTGAATGGTTTTGTCTTTCTTTTCAACTTGTGAATCAAAATTTGGATGGGAAGCTTGTACAACACTATTTCCAAGATTCATTGCAATTAGAAATATTGCAAAAGCGGTGACGAGAATTACTTTTTTCATTATTATATCATTTTGTAAATATTCTTAAAGATAAAATTCTTATTCCAATTTATTTATCCATCTGGAAAACATTATAAGATAAATTAGATTTCAAGCAATATTTCTATATTTGAATATTAATTCAAGGGACTATTCTATCAAAACTACTTTTGCTGTTTTCTCTCCATAACCACAGCTAATTCTTAAAAAATATACGCCTTCGGGCTGATTAATTAAGTCCACAACATTAGAATTAGCAACAGTTAATATTTCTTCACCTAAAATATTATAAACTTTAATATTATTAATATTTTCCATCTCAACAGTAATTTTCCTGTTCGTAGAATTTGGGTATATTTTAGGTTTTAATGAAGGGAAAAGTGCATTCGTTGTCAAAGGATCTTTGCTTTTGGTAACTTGCACAAAACTAATATATTCGTCTCCGTCGGCATTTGAATTAATTCGAATATCATTTTCAAAAATTTGATTGTTTGCCAACACTGAATTACTAATTTTTATGACAGCGGTTTTCCAGGTGTTTAAATTCGTTTTAGTGATAAAATCGGATTGAGAATAAGGATTATTAATTCCATCATAATCTATCAAAAACTTATCAGTTCCTTTATCGAAATATTCAATTTTTATTTCTATAAAATTATTCCCACCGAAGATAAATCCATCATCTATATCCAGATAAATAAAATTATCGCCACTCGCTTGATTTGTTTTTATGCATTCGTGGGCTGGAAATCCAATTGAATCAACAGGTAAATATTCGCCGTTTGAAGGCCGGATTTTTCCTTCTGGCCATGCACCCGAATCGAAAGGCGCATTCTCGTCGCAATACAAACCCTGAAAGAAAAATTTACCAGAACCGGTTAAACTGTTTAATGCATTAAACCGAATCCAAACATTATTACGCAGCGAATCTTCGGGTTCTAATCCTATTTGTTTAGCAGCAAAGGTGAGTGCATTTTCGTATTCCGGATCATAATCTGGGGTTCCGGGAGTAGCTATCAATATATCTTCATAATAAAGTTGAAAATAGTCGGCATGTGCCGTTAAACCATTTTCCAGCATAAATCTGAAATTACCACCACGACCTCCAGCTACGTCCGATTTATCTACAGCTTCGTATGTTATGTATGTTGTTTGATAATACTCGCGAAACCATTGCTGAATAAATCCCCAACTTGACAGATCGCGCATTGCGTTGTTTTCAATACCTCCGTTTGGAATCGAATTTAAATATGCGGAAATAGTATTTCTAAGTTCTTCAAACCTGCTTGTACTCATTGTTCCGATGGGTTTAGAACTTAAACAAGCCAAACTAAACTGTGTGTCAGGAAAGTTTTTGGTATATAAATCAATGTACCATTTCACCGTATTTTCATATAAACTATCGGTGTATCCGGCGTTGAGCCAATCTTGTTGCAAATTGTTTGCATCTTTCCCCAAATTCATCTCCGGATAAAGTCCAATAATTACATATTCAACACAAGGATGATTATTATAACGTGCGCCAAACTTTTCTATTAAAGTTTGAAAATGAGTTTTAATATTTTCACTCCAAAAAATTGGATATTTTGTATATGGAGGACCATTCCATTCAAGATAATCAACACCTAATCCTTCCCCATTTTCGTACACCCAAACTGGCACACCGTCGGCTGCATTAGGATTGTTCCAGCCGCCATAACCCGAAATTGACAATGCCAACACTGCCTTTTTACCAACACTTTGCGCTTTTTGAATTGCTTCATCATAAACCTGCCAGTCAAATTCTCCTTCAGCCGGATTAACTTCTTTCCAATAAGCTTGTTTACGACCTGCAGAAATATGTGGATTATCCAATAAATCTCCCCATGAGTTATTAAATTGATATCGGTAAAATATGGTAATTCCCCGATTGTTTTTTGAAGTATTTTGTGCACTGATACCCGGCTGCCAAACTGCAACCATGAACATAACTACAAGTATCACTTTTTTATGTATAAACATTTTACACTTTTTTGTGATCAATCGTGATTTTCAATTATTAAAAATTTATTTGTTTTGAAGGAGTCGGGCTAGTTTAGGTTTGTAATTTCTGCCTACGGGTAACTTTTTGTTGTTTATTTCAACAAAACCCGGACCTACAGATTCTATTTTTGGTACGGAAACAATGTAGCTTCTGTGAATTTGCAAAAAATGTTTCTTGGGTAAATTTTCAGCCAGATTACGGATACGTTCTTTAGTAACAATTTTTTTACCGGAAGTAAAAGCAATTACGTAATCGCCTAAACTTTCGAAATAAAGGATATCGGACAAATTTATTTTATGGTGTTTTTTATCGGCTTTCAGAAAAATAAAATCGCGTTGATTTAAATCTTTTTCAGAAATAGTTTTTTCAACGGTTTTAACCAAATCCTGTTCAAGAAAATTATTTATTGCTTTTGTAAAACGCTCAAAAGAAATAGGTTTCAGCAAATAGTCAACCACCTGAAGTTCAAAAGCATCGACTGCATAATCGCGGTAGGCAGTTGTAAATATTACTTTTGGAGGATGTGCAAGTGAACGTACAAAATCAACACCTGTAATTTGGGGCATTTGAATATCGCAAAAAATCAGATCAACATTTTCTTTTAAAAGAATTGGCATTGCCTCAAGCGCATTTCCACATTCGGCAACAATTACGAAATCGGCAAATGCAGAAAGGTGATTTTTTATCACCCTAATTGCAATGGGTTCGTCGTCGATAATAATGCAATTGTACATTTGCTAATTTCCCAATTCGATGGTTAAATTTACTGAAAATGTTTTGTCCTTTTCATCAATACTTAAAATGTATTTTTCAGGATAAATAAAATCTAACCTCTTTTTTACATTTTTTAACCCGATCCCTTTGACGTATTTTACATTATTTTTCAGATTTGGGTTTTTAGTATTTTCAACATTAAAAACCATGCTTTTCCCGGCAAGTATCAACTTAATTTTCACAAAGGCAACTCCGGGAAAATTGCTCACACCATGTTTAAATGCGTTTTCAACAAAAGGGAGAATAATGAGCGGGGCAATTTTAAATCCATTTGTTTCTTCCGAAAAATCAACTTCCAATTTTAATTTATTTGAATACCTTATTTTTTCGATTTCAATATAATTTTTCAGGTTATTTATTTCTTCTGAAAGCAAAACACTTTGTTCGTCGCAGCGGTACAAAATATAATCCAGGATTTCAGAAAGTTGCAGTACCAAATTGGGTGCATCGTCCGATTTTTCGAGTGTTAATCCGTATAAATTATTTAAAGTGTTGAATAAAAAGTGGGGATGGATTTGTGCTTTCAGAAGCTTTAATTCAGCCTCTTTAAGTTTCAATTCGGTGGTAAGTTTTATTTTTTCTAATTTATTTTTTTCTTGTTGAATAAAAAAGGCCCGTTTTACTTGTTTTATGGCAATTGAAAGGAATACAATAAAGTTGAGCGAAATTACCTGCAACTCTGGATATAAAACTGATGGGTCGAGCGACGCCTCTTTGTTTAAAATAAAAAGCAAGGCAAAAAATACAATCAGAAATGAAAACCACGTTGAAACCAATAATGTATAAAAACTAAAAAGGAAGAATCTTCCGTAACGTTTTCTCCAAAGATATTTAGGGACCAAAGTATAGTTAAAAAAATAGGTGACAAGAATTGCAACCGGTAAAAGGCCAATTGAAAAAATAACTGAGACTTCACGAAATTCACTATTCCAACTAAACAGGAAAAAATAAAAGAATGCCACGATTACCCAAAAAACCAGGTGACAGATAATTCGTATGGTTTTTGATTTATGGAGTAGGGAGATTATATTTTGAAGTTTGTCTGTCATAACTTAAAAGTAGAAAAATAAAATAGAAATAGTTGATTTAAAAAACCTATCGATAAAATGCACAATTTTAATGTCGAATAACCAAATTGATTTCAGTCAAGTTGTTTTACTCCCAAAATGCAGTTAAGTTTGAAAATGGTGTTGTTCAACGATAAAATTCCATTGATGCAATTCAACTAAATTAAATTGCCGACATAAATTTTAAAAATAAAAGTTATGGAATTAGACAAAGCAGAAACAGGTTTTGGGTATATGCTTGAAGCTTACAAAATTGGAGGACCTTTCATGCATATTATTACATTGTTAGGACTTCTTATGTTGGCAATAACGGTTTGGAAAGTAGTTGAGATTTTTACAAAAAAAGTCAATAATCTCAAATTCCTCGATTTAATTTTAATGGCCGGATCGGTTTCCCTGGCCGTCGGTTTATTATCTCAAATTGTAGGAATAGTACAGGCACTGGAAGTTATTCGTGCTGCTGCAGATATTTCCCCTCAAATAGTAATGGGTGGGGCAATTGTAAGTTTTTATGCACCAATATGGGGATTTGTAGTTTTTATTTTTTCGATGATTTCGTATTTCGTATTAAAAGAAATAATAAAGCCACGCTTACCGGAATAATTAATCAATGAAACAATAAATAGGATAGGTCGGTTTTGGAATAAAGTGCTGACCTATTTTATTTTATCCGAAACTTTATTGAAGATTTTATTCAGAAAAGGAATTTTATTGAGTCTTGAAAACAGGCTTCCTTTCCCGAAATGCAATAAAATATTCCGGATATAAATAAAAAGGCCTAGACTGTGAGCGGCAAATAAAACGGGGTCGATCCGGTAAATGGCGTAAGAAAAAATCATTAACGAACCAATTGTACTTATTACCCAAAAACCTAAAGGCAGAACAGAATCTTTTCTATTTTCAGAATAAATCCACTGGTAAACAAACCGGAAGGTGAAAATTATTTGCCCGGTGGATCCCCAAATTAACAAGAATAATGAAATATCCTTGTTTTTAATGATAGTGCTAAAATTATGTGAATCAGCAAAAATAAGCCATCCGACATAAAATAATGGAATAATTATGGCCAGGCTTTTTGACAGCCAGTGCATTATTTTCCAGGCATTTTTTAACTGAAGATTCCGAATGTAAATTCCGTAAACAATAAATTGACCGAGTACAATAGCAAAATCATTCCTCATGATTCCATAAGTTAACATCAGGATTGAACCACCCAGACTGAGTTGCCAATATATAATTGGTGAAATAACTTCTCCTTCCTGTTCCGATTTAAACCACTGTGCTATGGTTCTTATAAAGAAAAGAATCTGGGACAGAAATCCTAAAGTGTAAATCAGATATTCGTTCATGCGATATTAAAATTGAGGGCAAATATAATAAGAGACGGATTAATATTTGTTTTTGAGTTTGTTTTTAAAATAATTACTTCACAGATATCTGAAATTGAAGTAAGTCAGGGCAACAGATTTTATAAATGTTCAAGTTTTTTCAGTGTTTGCCGGGCTGCATTTTGTTGTGCCTCCTTTTTTGAACTTCCTATACCCTTGCCAATTTCTTTGTTGTCTAATTCAACGATAGCCACGAATTTTGGTTGCCTCGATTTATCCATCGGCTCTTCAATGGTTTCAAAAATAATCTCCTTTTTGTTTTTTTGGCTCCATTCAATCAACTGGCTTTTAAAATTAGAGTCATTTTGTTCAATCTCATTTAAGTCAACAAATTGCGAAAGAATTTTTTTTGTGACAAAGAATTTAGCTGTTTTGTAGTCAGTATCGAGATAAATGGCTCCAATTAGAGCTTCGAGTGCATCGCCGTAAATATGGCTTTTATCAATATTTTTAGTTGTGTTCGAATCAATAAAAACATTTAACCCCATTTCGAAAGTGAGTTTGGTGAGAAACGTACGGTTAACTAATTTCGAACGCGTTTTTGTAAGAAAACCTTCATCTTCCTGGGGAAATCGATTATAAAGAAATTCGGCGATTATGGCACCAAGGATTGCATCTCCCAGGAATTCAAGTCGTTCGTTGTTAATAAAATTACCTTGTGAATCGATGGTTGAGGCCGATTTATGAATAAATGCAAGATCATATAATTTAAGGTTTTCAGGATAAAACCCAATAATATTTTTTAAAAACAAATAAAACCCTTTCCGAGATGACGAAAAGAGTTTTATTCTTTGAACTATTTTTTTTATCACAGTTTCCTACAGTTTTTTAAATACCACTGTTGCATTGTGGCCACCAAAACCAAATGTATTGCTTATTGCAACATTAACTTCCTTCTTTTTGGCAACATTGAATGTGAAATCCAGATTGTTGTCAATTTCAGGATCATCTGTAAAATGGTTAATGGTAGGCGGGATTATGCCATTCTGAATAGCGAGAATACATGCAAGCCCTTCAACTGCGCCTGCTGCGCCTAACAAGTGGCCAGTCATCGACTTCGTTGAACTAATACTTAAATTGTATGCATGCTCACCAAAAGTTTTGATAATTGCTTTGGGTTCTGCAATATCACCTAATGGTGTTGCTGTTCCATGAACATTAATGTAATCAACGTCTTCGGGTTTTAAACCTGCATCTTCCAAGGCCCATTTCATAACCAGGTTTGCACCTCGTCCTTCCGGATCCGGGGCAGTCATGTGATATGCATCGGCAGACATTCCTCCACCTCCAATTTCAGCATAAATTTTGGCTCCTCTTTTAATGGCACCTTCATATTCTTCCAAAACAAAAGCAGTTGAACCCTCACCCATCACAAAACCATCGCGATCTTTATCGAATGGGCGCGACGCAGTTTTAGGATCGTCGTTACGGGTTGAAATAGCTCTCATTGAGTTAAATCCTGCCATTCCTGGTTCGTTAATCCCAGCTTCCGAACCACCTGTAATCATCATTTCTGCTTTGCCCAGACGAATCATGTTAAAAGCATCGATCATGGCGTGCGATGCTGATGCACATGCACTTACGGTTGTGTAATTTGGTCCTCTAAAACCATATTTTATGGAAAGCAACCCCCCCGCAATATTTGCAATCATTTTAGGGATAAAAAACGGCGAAAACCTAGGCCTTTCAACGTTAAAATTTTTCACCTCTTCAAAAAAGGTCTGGAGCCCTCCAATCCCAGCCCCCCAAATTACGCCTACCCGATCGTGATCGACCTTTTCCAGATCAAGCCCGCTATCTTTAACAGCCTGGTCGGTACTGGCAAATGCGAATTGTGTGTACAAATCGTATTTACGGGCCTCTTTACGCTCCATGTAATCGGTGGCGTCAAAATTTTTTACTTCGCAGGCAAATTGAGTTTTATGCCTCGAAGCATCGAATCTTGTAATTGGCCTAGCACCGCTAACTCCGTTTTTCAAATTCTCCCAGAATTCTTCAACAGAATTGCCTAAAGGGTTCAAGGTTCCTATCCCGGTTATAACTACCCGTCTTAATTCCATAAATGAAAATACTGGGTTTAATTACTTAACGGCCTCTACGATATGTTCAATTGCTTCACCAACAGTTGAAATCTTTTCAGCTTGATCATCAGGAATTGCAAGGTCAAATTCTTTTTCGAATTCCATTATCAACTCAACAGTATCTAATGAATCGGCACCTAAATCGTTTGTGAAAGAAGCTTCGTTAGTTACTTCACTTTCATCAACACCTAATTTATCAACAATAATTGCTTTTACTTTTGCTGCAACGTCAGACATAATTCTAAAATTTTGATTAATACTAATTTTGTTTTTTTAATAATTCGCTGCAAAGTAATAAATTTACCGTTTATATATCAAAGAAAAAACTGAAAAAAAGATATAAACAGGGTGAAAGAAAAGAAATGTAAGCTTCTAAATTTGAACAAATTAGTCAAATGTTCCATCAATTAACAGTGTTATAAAATGAAAGTAAAGAGAATCGCCATATTTGCATCAGGCTCGGGGACAAATGCCCAAAATATTATCGAGTATTTTTCTAAGTATGAATCTGTTAAAGTAGATTCATTGTGGTCTAACAACCCAAATTCATTTGCTTTGAAAAGGGCTCAAACCCTACAGGTTGAAACCTTTGTTTTTGATCGTGGGAGATTTTATGAAAGCGATGAAATTGTTCATGTATTAAATAATCGTAAAATTGATTTAATTGTTTTGGCTGGTTTTTTATGGTTGGTCCCTTCAAATTTGACAAAAAATTTTAAGACCATCAATATTCATCCAGCATTATTGCCGAAATACGGAGGAAAAGGGATGTTTGGGATGAGGGTCCATAACTCAGTTGTTGAAAATGGAGAAACAGAATCGGGTATTTCAATTCATTGGGTAAACAATAAATACGATGAAGGAGAATTGATTTTTCAAACAAAATGCCCGGTTTTAACATCCGATTCAGCTGAAGATGTTGCTAAAAAAGTCCATCAACTGGAGTACAAACATTTTCCAATTGTTATTGAAAAGTTGCTTTTAAAAAATACCAAATGAATCTTTTTAATGCTAAAATTGAAAATCTACAGGAATATTATTCATAAATAATCTTTTATATAGCCGAATTGTAGAATTCAACAGGTTAATAATTTATACAAATCTATTAGCGAAGTTAAATAATGTTAAGGAGGGCATACTCAGCATTTCAATAAAATTATCTTTGCCGCATGAGCAGAAAAATGTTATTAACATTAATATTTTTAATGGCGTTGGTGCTTTCGGGTTTGATTTTGGTTCAAACCAATTCGATTAAAACGGCTTCGGATATTCGTGAAGATCAATATAATCAGTTGGTTAGGAATGCATTGGCAAGAGTGGCAGAGCAACTTGAAGCATACGAAAGGCGCGAAGCCAGGATTTGTGCCCAAAGGGGACAACTTCCCGGGGTAAATTCACCATCAGGAAATTTTAATGTTTTTCCCAGGAATAGTTCAAACCAGGGATCGGTAAGTATTCAATTCAGTCTCACCGAAAGTAACATTTTTGGCAGTTTTCAGGAAAGGTTCCAAATAGAATTAAAAGATTCAAGCAATAACGGGCAGATTGAAAATTCAAATAGTAGCGGTGACGCTTCAGCAGGCCTCGATTTATTATTTGAGAATAACCTCGAACAAGAGCAGAAAATGGAACGGTGGCTAAACAACCTGAACTGGGGCAATTATAAAATATTTCTTGAAGATAGACCAATCCAGGAACGAATTGATTCTACCTTTCTCGATCAGATTTTGACCAGTGCCATTTCTGCAACCGGCTACGATTTAGACTATAAATACGCAATAAAAAATTCAAGCTCGGGGAAAGATCAAATTATTTTTGGCAACAAAGATTATGTTCCCGGACGAAAGAAAGAGTATTACCAGCCCCTTTTCCTTTACGATTACAACGGGCCAAAAGCCAATTATTTAAATGTGTATTTTCAAAAACGTTCGGTGTACCTGTTAAAAGCCACCGGTTTAATGATTATACCAACAATAATTTTAACGGCATTATTGATAGGGATTTTTGTTTATACAATCATGATTATTTTCAGGCAAAAAAAATTATCGATGATCAAAAACGACTTTATAAATAATATGACCCACGAACTAAAAACACCCATTTCAACTATCTCGCTGGCAAGCCAGATGCTGGAAGATGGAAGTGTTACAAACACACCAAGTACTATTCAGCACATTTCGAAAGTTATTAACCAGGAAAGTAAACGCTTGAGTTTTCAGGTAGAAAAGGTATTGCAAATGGCTATTTTTAACGAAGGGAGGTTGAAATTTAAATTTAGGGAATTTGATGTAAATACAATGATAAACAATGTTGCTAGCAATTTCGAACTTCGTGTTAAAAGCAAAAATGGAACATTACAAACTGAAATAATTGCCGAAGATCCAATTCTAAAAGGCGACGAAGTACACATTACCAATGTAATTTTTAACTTGCTCGACAATGCAATGAAATACAGCAAAGAATTCCCTGAGATTAAAGTTGCAACCGAAAATAAAAAAGGGCAATTGGTAATTTCGGTGCAAGACAAAGGGATTGGAATCCCAAAAGAACATCAAATACAAATTTTCGACCGTTTTTACCGGGTACCAACCGGCAATGTCCATAATGTAAAAGGATTTGGATTGGGGCTTAGTTATGTTAAGAAAATTGTAGATTCGCACAGCGGAAAAATTAAAGTTGAAAGTGTAGTTAATAAAGGCACAAAGTTTAGTATCTTATTCCCACAAATAAATAATTAACCATGGAACAAAAAACAAAATTATTGCTGGCAGAAGACGATGAAAACCTGGGGCTCCTGTTAAAAGAATATCTCGTTGCAAAAGGATACGATGCCGATCTGTACCCCGATGGCGAAGCTGCTTACAAAGGTTTTATGAGAGAACATTATGATATTTGCATCCTTGATATTATGATGCCAAAAAAAGATGGGTTTACTCTCGCCAAGGATATTCGGATTGTAAATGCCGAGATTCCGGTAATTTTTCTAACAGCCAAAAACCTAAAAGAAGATGTTATTGAAGGGTTTAAATTGGGAGCAGACGATTACATTACCAAACCTTTTAGTATGGAAGAGTTGATTTTCAGGATTGAAGCAATTTTACGCCGGACAGCACAGGAAAACCAGTTAGCGGGAGAACAGGTTTTTACTTTGGGGAAATTTTCGTTCGATACCAGAAAACAAACCTTATCGGAAGGTGAAAAATCGGTAAAGTTAACCACAAAAGAATCAGATTTATTAAAACTTCTTTGCCAGAATGCCAATAAAGTTTTAGAGCGGAATTACGCATTAAAGTCAATTTGGATTGACGATAACTACTTTAATGCCAGGAGCATGGATGTATATATCACTAAACTTCGGAAACATTTAAAAGAAGAAGAAACAGTAGAAATTATAAATGTCCATGGAAAAGGCTACAAGCTTTTAGTTTGATAATTTTTTGATTTCTAAATTCAAAAAGCAATTTATAGAAGTTTGCCAAAAGTAAATAGCAAAAGGCTGGATTACCACTAACAAAAAGAGCTAGCCCAAAATGTCAAAAAAACCCGTCGTTGTAAATTTATTTTAGAATATTGATCCAAAAAAAACAGATACAAGTAGATTCTGCAACAAACCTGTTATGAAACACTATAAATTTTCGGGTTACTATTATTTTTGATTTGTACAGTTTTTCTTAATCCAGTTTCAGAACGGCTAAAAATGCTTTTTGTGGAACTTCAACATTACCCACCTGTTTCATGCGTTTTTTACCCTTTTTCTGTTTTTCGAGCAGTTTCCTTTTTCGGGTAATATCGCCACCGTAACATTTTGCAGTAACATCTTTGCGAACTGCCTTAACTGTTTCACGGGCAATAATTTTTGCGCCAATTGCAGCCTGAATTGCAATATCGAATTGTTGCCTTGGAATTAGCTCTTTCAATTTTTCGCACATCCTTCGTCCAAAAGTGTAAGCATTATCAAAATGAATTAAGGTTGAAAGTGCATCAACCATTTCACCATTTAAAAGAATATCTAACCTCACCAATTTTGCTGGTTTGTATCCACTCATGTGATAATCGAACGATGCGTAACCTTTTGAAATGCTTTTTAACTTATCGTAAAAATCGAAAACAATTTCACCTAAAGGAAGGTTAAAAACAAGGTCGGCACGTTCGGCAGTTAAATAATTCTGACTAATTAAAGTCCCTCTTTTGTCGAGACATAAATTCATTACCGGGCCAATAAATTCTGATGCAGTAATAATATTTGCCCTAATGTAAGGTTCGTCAATTTCGGTTATAGTTGTTGAAACAGGCATTCCCGATGGGTTGTAAACGGTTTGCGTAGAACCATCGGTTAAATGAACTAAGTACGATACGTTTGGAACCGTAGTAATTACATTCATATCAAATTCCCGTTCCAGCCTTTCCTGAATAATTTCCATGTGTAATAATCCCAAAAAACCACAGCGGAATCCAAATCCCAGTGCTGCTGATGATTCGGGTTCAAACGTTAACGAAGCATCGTTCAGCTGTAATTTATCCATTGCATTCCTGAGATCTTCATAATCATCAGCATCAATAGGGTAAATACCTGCAAAAACCATAGGTTTTACTTCTTCAAAACCATCAATCCTATTTGTGCAAGGGTTTTTTACATGTGTAATTGTATCTCCAACTTTTACCTCTTTTGCCGTTTTAATACCCGATATAATATAACCAACATCGCCAGGGACAAGAACGTCACGGGCTTGTAAACTTAGCTTTAAAACACCAACTTCATCAGCATGGTATTCTTTTCCGGTTGCCATAAATTTTACAAGATCTTTTTTTCTTATTTGTCCATTTATTATTTTAAAATAGGCAATAATCCCCCTGAATGAATTAAAAACAGAATCGAAAATCAATGCTTGTAATGGTGCTTCAGGATCTCCTTTCGGTTCCGGAACTTTTTCAATAATATTTTCTAAAATAGTTTCAACACCCATTCCTGTTTTTCCACTTGCATGGATGATATCTTCGTGATCACACCCGATCAAATCGATTATTTGCTCTTCAACAACTTCCGGCATGGCATTATCTAAATCCATTTTATTGAGAATTGGAATAATTTCTAAATCATTTTCAATAGCCAGATATAAATTGGAAATTGTTTGTGCCTGAATTCCTTGCGTAGCATCAATTATTAACAGCGCTCCTTCGCAGGCAGCGATCGACCGTGAAACTTCGTACGAAAAATCGACATGGCCGGGAGTATCGATTAAATTTAATTTATAATCAATGTCTTTATGCAAATAGTCCATCTGAATGGCATGGCTTTTTATTGTAATACCACGTTCCTTCTCAAGTTCCATATTATCAAGGACCTGATTTTGCATTTCCCTTTCACCAATAGTTTTTGTAAACTCTAAAAGACGATCGGCAAGTGTGCTTTTCCCGTGATCAATATGGGCTATTATACAAAAGTTGCGAATATTGTTCATCTAAAAATTATTATTAAAGTTCAATTTAATTTTGGGATTCAAACTAAATTTCCGCAAAGATATCTATTTTTTGATATTTAAGATGTTGGAATACTAATTTGCATAGGATAGACCAAAGAGATTCGTCTAACGAAAAATAGGTGTATTAAATAAAAGAAAATACCCAATAAGATTCTCATTTTTTCTCGCAAGATTGTAATTGTTAAATTTATAGGGCAATTTATCAACCTTCGTAAACGGAAGAAGGAGGCTCAATAGCCTCCTTCCTAAATGTTAACCCCCAAACACACAATATTGGATGAATCCCAAATGCGTTTCAAAAATAAATAAAAAATTATAAAATACCTGAACATTTATATATTTATTTTCATTTTAACATTTTTTTTGAAGTCGCTGGCTCATTATTTTGATGTTTTATTACCGTTTTAATGCTGTTTCCTTACCCGTATTTTTGTAAAAAATAATACATATTTCGATTGTTGTTATGAATCGTCTAAAAAAACTGAAAGAAAATAAACTAAATGCTAACCATTAAATATCTGATTACGTATTGCTTAAAAGTTGTTTAACAAAAAATCAATTAAAATGAATTTAAAAATAATGGTTTTTGCTCTTGTGTTTATTTCATCATATTTATTTGGGTATGGACAGATGTGGGAAATTGAATGGGAAAAACAAATGGGAAATTCGAAAATGGACATGTTTGCCGATGTTATTGAAGATTTTAACGATGGTTTCACTGTATTGGGATCAACACAAACCGAAGATAGAAAAGACCAGGATTTTTGGTTAGTTCGGTTTGACGAGGACGGCAATACACTTTGGAGTAAAACTTATGGAACTCCAAACCATGATTTCCCGCTTAAGTTAGCACAGTTTCCCGAGGGTGGTTATTTATTATCTGGAAAAACCTGGAATGCGGAAAATAAATTTCAGGCATATATTTTAAAAACAGACAGCCAGGGAAATGAAATCTGGCAAAAGGATATTGGAGATCAAAATTACAATTGTGTTGAAGATATTATTGTTATGGATAATAGTAGCTTCATAATTTCCGGAACCAAGGGCCCGGAAGATAACCATGGAAATATCTGGTTCGCAAACTTTAATACCGATGGAGATTTAATTTGGGAAAAAACATTTGGAGAGACCAAAATGGCCTGCTCAGAATCTTTAAAAAAGCTGCCGGATGGAGGTTTTGTTATGGCAGGGCAGATTTCTGAAAAGGGAATTCCCGACTCTGATTTGTGGGTGTTCAGATTCGATAAAAATGGCGAAAAAATTTGGGACAAACAGATTAGTTCTCCGGGAATAAATATTTGGCCCGAATGTGTTTGCTGCTCACCCGACAGCAATTTAGTTGTAATTGGCTGGCATGGAACCTGCATGAACGATATTAATTCGGAAGATCCGGTTTTTGATTTTGATCTCTTTCTTGCAAAAATGTCGCCTCAAGGCGAAATACTTTGGACAAAAAATATTGACAGCGAGGGTTCCGAAGGCGGAAATGCAGTTGTAGTCAGGCCAAATGGCAATATACTTATGGCAGGAAAAAAAGAAACCTCATTTTTGGGTAAAATCGGACCATGGCTTTTACTTTCCGATGAAAATGGAACAATTCTTAACGAATTGCTTTTACCTTTCAAATTTAACGGCGATCAGGCAGCCGATATAATTAATACTGCCGATGGCGGTTTTGTTGTTATTGGACCCGGCCCTGTTGAGCTGAATATTACAAGAAGCGACGGTTGGATAAAAAAATTTAAGGCATTTTAAGTTTTTTGTTTTATCTTTAAAGAGACACTAAAATGTTAATTTATGAAAGCAAGATCTACAATCATCCTCATTTCGTTTATTTTATTATTTGTTAATGTTAAGGCACAATATCCAGAAATTGAAACCGAACTCGACAAAAAAGTAAAGACTTTTTTAGATGAAAATGCAAACAATTGGAGAGACATGAATGTCCCACTTTCCGATGGTAAAATACTTTACGATATTATTATAAAAAATAATTATGAAAAAGCGGTTGAAATAGGTACATCAACAGGACACTCAGCAGTTTGGATGGCCTGGGCCCTGAGTAAAACAGGAGGAAAACTAATTACAATTGAAATAGATAAACAGCGATATTTGGAAGCTAAGGCTAATTTCAAAAAAGCCGGTGTTTCAGAATTTATCGATGCAAGGTTAGCCGATGCTCACCAACTCGTCCCCGAATTGCCCGGAAAATACGACTTTGTTTTTAGCGATGCCGACAAATACTGGTACAAAAATTATTTTATTGCAATGGATCCAAAATTGGAACCTGGTTCTTGTTTTACCGCCCACAATACAGCCATGCGAACAAGGGGGATTTCTGAATTCTTAGATTATATCGAAAGCCTTAAAAATTACAAAACTTCAATCGACAGAAACAGTCGATCGGGTATTTCAATCAGTTATAAAATCTCCAATTAATAATACAATTGAAATCCTCTATTAAAAAACTAGAGAGGAAATTGGGGCTTTTCCCTGTTACCAATATTGTTATTGCCAACATTATCGGGGCTGGTATTTTTACAACCACTGGTTATTTAATGGTTTTTTTGGGAAATCCTTTAATAATGCTGACCCTCTGGTTTGTAGGTGGGATAATTGCTTTTTGCGGGGCACTTGCTTTTGGTGAACTTGGGGCTACCTTTCCAGAAGCCGGTGGAGAGTACATATTTATTTCAAAGTTATTTCATCCTTTGCTTGGCTTTTTAAGCGGATGGTTATCGTTGATTGTTGGGTTTTCTGCGCCCATTGCAGCTTCGGCAATTGGTTTCAGTAAATATTTTACCTGGGCTTTCCCTCAAATACAATCGTTGTTGTTCCTGGATGGAATTATTCAACCCGAAATCTTCAATAAAACCCTTGCTATTTTAATCATTTTGATTTTTACCATAATTCACTCGCGAGGGGTTATTTTTGGGACAAAGGTCCAAAATGGATTAACCATTTTAAAATTAATACTGGTAGTTGGTTTAATCGCTGCAGGGTTTTTAGTAGGAAATGGTAGTTTCCAAAATCTCGAACAAACACAGGCCTTTCAGTTTAATTTTAGTGGGTGGAAATCAATGGGATTATCATTAATGTTTATCATGTTTGCTTACAGCGGTTGGAATTCTGCCACATATATTGGTTCCGAAATTAAAAATCCAAGGAAAGTAATTCCATGGTCTTTGTTAATTTCTACGGGGGTAGTAATTGTATTGTATTTACTTTTGAATTTGTTTTTTGTTTATGCCATCCCACCTGCCGAAATGGTCGGAGAGCCTGAAATTGGTGGGCTTGCTGCCGGAAAATCGTTTGGTGGAGTTGCTGAAACCATTATCTCGTTGTTGATATCGTTTGCCTTGTTTTCGTCGTTAAGTGCTTTTATAATCTTAGGGCCGCGGGTTTATTATTCGATGGCAAAAGACGGATATTTTTTTCAGTTTGCTGCAAAAATCCATAAAAAATACAAAGTTCCAACAAACGCAATAATCCTTCAAAGTGCAATTGCAATAATTTTGGTGATGTCAGGAACCTTTGAACAAATTTTGGTTTATATGGGTTTCTCGTTGGGGATATTTCCAATCCTTGCTGTTTTAGGTGTATTTAAATTACGTTTAACAGGAAAAAGTGCTTTGAAACTTCCAGGTTACCCAATAATTCATCTGGTTTTTATTTTAGCAGGAATAACAATGTTGGTACTAGCGTTTTTCGAACGCCCCTGGGAGTCATCTATTGCAATTTTAACTGCACTTTCGGGAATACCGGTTTTTTACTGGTTCAAAAATAAAAGGAAATAATACCAATTGTACTTTGAAATGCCGCATGGCAATTTCGAAGTTTATAATGGTTAATGCCGATACTACAACAAAGTAGTATGCTGAGTAAAACGAAAGTATGCGACATTTGGTTGTTAAATCGGTATAACTACATAGCAGCTTCATCGATTAATTCCAGGAGCATTAAATCAATTTGTTTACGCGTATTTTTTTGAAGGTTTTGATGATCATTGTTTGCAATTGGTTCCCCGTAACGCAAAAAAACCTTTGTTACCGGCTTCCCCATTTGCCTAAAAATATGACCCAGAAAAGTATCGTCATCAATCCATGCGTCGTTTTCATTTTTATAATGAATTGCCATTGGAATGATTGGGATGTTTGTGTCGGCAGCAATTTTAAAACTCCCTTTTTTAAATTGTCCGGTAAGCGGACCTTTATGTGTTGTACCTTCAGGGAAAAGTGTTACCGGAATATTTTGGTTCACTGATGCCTTTATTTTATTCATGGTTTCTACAAGGCTTTTTATTTCCGACCGCTTTACCAAAATTGAATTTGTAATTAAAGCACCTAATTTCACAAATGGCCATTTTTTGAGTTCAGCTTTCCCAACCATTGCCGATGGCGTTAGTCCGGCAACAATAAAAATATCGATATAACTTCGGTGGTTGGGCATTAAAATATAATTATGGCTTTGTGGCAATTCATTTTTTGTTACGCGGATTCCTAAAAAAATTACAATACTTTTTCCCCATGTTCGCATTACCCAATGTTGCAAACGCTGGCTGAAACCAAAAATTTTCAACCAGAACCAGCCTACAAAAACTACGTACCCCGATATAAAAACTATAAAAATTAGTCTCGCCAAAGCCAGTGGGAATAGGAAAATAATCCGTAAGGTTTTCATACTGTAAATATGGAAAAAAGTTGCTTTGGTTTTTCAATTTATTATCCCAATCAGTTAACAACCTGTTTTCCTTAAAATTGTCAGTATTTTCTTTTAGGATTAAAAAATTTAGTGAACGCTATACAAACCGCTATTAAAAAAAATCGAATAAATTATGCCCTACCTTTGAAACCAGAAATTTTTTAGACAACGTTAAATCCTGACTGGTTGGACACAATGACCATTTCGAGTATTTAATATTTAGTTTTAGATACTCATATTGTTACAACAACCTTGTTTTTAGATTTACTAAAATGAGTATTTTTTTTTGATTGTATCTTCTCCTAAAAAGAGTCACTTATTATTTCTAAACATAATTAAGAAAGTGATAATTTTATCGCTAAAATTTGAAAATATGCATTCATCAAATTATTCCCATAAAAGAGTCACTCATGATGTTTTATACTTTTCAATTAAAATCATTTTATAACTTTTGAATTGAAATTGAAAGGAACGAATTGGTTTTAGTTTAGAAAACTACCTTATTTTAAAATGCTTAACAACAGGTTGATTAACTTGCAATTCTTTTTGTATCTTAAACTCAAATAAATAATCGAAATAAGTATGAATACTAAAAATTCAAAAACTTTTGTTGAGGACTTTATGAGTTATGTAGTATCCAAAGATCCGGGGCAACTAGAATTTCATCAGGCAGTAAAAGAAGTTGTTGAAACACTGGCAGATTTCCTGTTGGCTAACCCGCGCTATTTATATTCCCGAATTTTGGAGCGAATGGTCGAAGCTGAGCGAATAATTCAGTTCCGTGTTCCATGGGCTGACGATCGGGGCAACATTCACATTAACCGGGGTTACCGTGTTGAAATGAATAGCGCCATTGGTCCTTACAAAGGCGGGCTTCGTTTTCACCCGACAGTAAATCAAAGTATTCTCAAATTTTTAGCTTTCGAACAAGTTTTAAAAAATAGCTTGACTTCCTTGCCAATGGGTGGGGGAAAAGGCGGTTCAGACTTCGATCCAAAAAATAAATCGAACAATGAAATAATGCGCTTTTGCCAAAGTTTTATGACTGAATTGCATCGACATATTGGACCAAATACAGATGTTCCAGCAGGAGATATTGGGGTTGGTGGACGCGAAATCGGTTTTTTGTATGGTCAATATAAACGTCTGAAGAATGAATTTACAGGTGTTTTGACCGGAAAGGGAGTTGCTTGGGGAGGTAGTTTACTTAGACCTGAAGCAACAGGTTTTGGCGCGGTTTATTTTGCACAACACATGTTAAACCGAATTGGGGAAAATATTACTGGACAAATTATTTCCGTCTCAGGATTCGGAAATGTTGCATGGGGAGCAATTACTAAAATAAATGAATTAGGCGGAAAGGTCGTAACCATTTCAGGGCCTGATGGATATATTTATGATAAGAATGGTATTAGTGGTGAAAAAGTAGATTATTTACTTGAACTTCGTGCAACAAATAATGATATTGTTGAACCTTTTGCTGAAGAATTTGATACTCAGTTCATTCCAAAAAAGCGACCTTGGGAACTTGCCGTTGATTTGGCTATACCTTGTGCAACTGAAAATGAGCTCAATATTGAAGACGCAAAACAATTGGTTAAAAATGGCTGCAAAATGCTGGTAGAAGCGTCTAATATGGGTTGCACTGCTGAAGCTGTTGAATATCTTAATGCAAATATAGGTTATGCACCGGGCAAAGCGGCGAATGCCGGTGGAGTTGCAGTCTCCGGTTTAGAAATGACCCAAAACAGTATGCGCCTTGCTTGGAGCCGCGAAGAAGTTGATTCTAAATTACATTCAATAATGCGAAACATTCATGAAATGTGCGAGAAATATGGCAAAGAAGCCGATGGAAGCATCAATTATGTAAAAGGTGCAAATATCGCCGGATTTGTAAAAGTTGCCAATTCGATGATGGCACAGGGTCTTGTGTAATTATATAATACAGATTTAACAATCAAATGTCGCATACTTTCGTTTTACTCAGCATACTCCTTTGTTGTAGTATCGGCATTAACCATTATAAACTTCGAAATTGCCATGCGGCATTTCAAAGTACAATTGGTATAACTGACCAATTATTTATATTTCAGTATCCGGTTTGATTCTTCAGGTCGGATACTTTTTTTTATCCCCATTAAAATTAACCCAACACAATTAAACCTGACAACATTTTTTTTGTCAAAGGCATAATTTTTGCTACTAAGCGCGGGAATAAATTACATTTGCAAAAAAAAATCACGGGTGAGACAACTAATATTTTTGGTCCTTCTGGCAATAATCTTTTCAAACTCCCAGGGGCAATCTATCGAAGTTATCAATGCAAAAACCGGAAAACCCGTTGACGGTGTTCTTGTCATCTCAAAGAAATTCACAACTCAAACCGATGAAACCGGCAAAGTAAATCTTGATTTATTTGATAATTTGGATAACATCCTATTTCAACATTCTTCGTTTCTGAAATTCAGTTCAACTAAGGAAAAAATTATCAGACAGGGAAAATACATTTTATTGATTGAAGATCCCGTTCGTCTTGATGAAATAGTAGTTTCAGTAAATCGCTGGGAACAATCGAAAACCGAGATAGCACATAAAATTACATCCATTCGTGCCGAAGATGTGCTGCATTACAGTCCACAAACCACTGCCGATTTGCTGGGAACAAAAGGGGGCGTTTTTATCCAGAAAAGCCAAATGGGCGGTGGCAGCCCAATGATCCGTGGTTTTTCGGCAAACCGTGTATTATTAGTAGTTGACGGAATTCGAATGAACAACGCCATTTACCGAAGCGGAAACCTGCAAAACGTAATTTCGCTGGATGCCAATACCATTGAAAGCACAGAGATTATTTTTGGTCCTGGTTCGGTAATCTACGGAAGCGATGCTATTGGCGGGGTAATGAGTTTTAATACCTTAAAACCAAGACTTTCAACTACAAAAGAATTTGACACTTCACAACGAATTTCTACACGTTATTCAAGCGCTAATTTTGAAAAAATGGTTCATGGGAGTTTCAATTTTGGTTCAAAAATATGGGCAGCATTAATCAGTGCAACTTTTACCGATTTTGATAATCTGCGTATGGGATCAAATGGACCTGACGAATATCTACGTCCTGAATTTGTCGAGGTCGAAAGTTTCAACGGAACCGATAAAATTATTCAAAACGATAATCCCAATATCCAAAAATTTACCGCTTACAACCAATTCAATTTACTCTCTAAATTCAGGTATCGGCCATCAGAAAATTTTGAGATGATTTTGAGTGCACACCATTCGCAAACTTCTGATATTCCTCGTTACGACCGGCTAATAGTTTACCGCGATGATGCACTCAGGTACGGCGACTGGTATTACGGACCACAAAAGTGGACACTTTTTTCAGGTCAGTTACAGCACCAAAAAGATTGCATTTTTTTCGATAAAGTAAATGTTCTGACTGGTTATCAGCTTTACACCGAAAGCCGTCACGACAGAGACCTGAATAGATCAATTTTAGGGCACCGGCAGGAAGATTTGTCTATATTCTCGTTAAACTTAGATTTTGGAAAAAGCTTCGACAAAAACAACGAGCTGTTTTATGGCGTTGAAGGATACATAAACAAAATAAACTCATTCGGAATTTCGGAAAACTTAATTAATAATGAAACCGAAGAACTTGCATCTCGTTACCCCGATAATTCAAACTACGGAAGTTTTGCCGGATACCTGTCGTACAAATTTAACCTGAAAGAGAAACTTATATTACATGTAGGTTCCCGATTCACTCATACTTATTTAAACGGTGATTTTGACCCAACATTTTACACCTTCCCTTTTTCAGGTTTTAGTCTGAAAAATTCGGCAATTAATGGAAACCTGGGCTTGGTTTGGCATCCAACACAAGACTGGCAAATAAATACTAATGTGTCAACCGGGTTCCGATCGCCAAATATCGACGATGTTGCCAAAGTATTCGATTCGGAACCGGGAAATGTGGTAATACCTAATCCCGATTTAAAACCGGAATATGCACGTAATTTTGAAATTGGGATTATAAAAAGTTATTCGCACAAAGCCCGCATTGAAATTACCGGTTTTTACACGCGCTTGAAAGATGCAATGGTACGGAGGGAATTTTCATTGAACGGGAATGACTCAATTATTTACGACGGCATTCTTAGTAAAGTAGAAGCACTTGTTAATGCGGAATCAGCTTCAATATACGGTGGAAGTGTTACTTTCGAATACCTGTTTACTAACAAAATTCGGACCCGGAACGACCTCACTTTAACCAGGGGAAAGGATTCTGACAATTTTCCGATCAGGCACGTTCCCCCAACATTTGGAAGCTCGCACCTGATTTTTGAAAACCAAAAACTGTTTATCGATCTTTATGTAAATTACAGCGGTAAATTTGATTTTGAACAATTGGCACCATCCGAACAAGACAAACCTTACCTATATGCCATCGACGAAATGGGGAAACCTTTTTCACCTTCCTGGTGGACATTAAACTTAAAATCGTCGTACCAAATAAACAGGCAATTGACATTTAGCAGTGGCATCGAAAATATCCTCGACCATCGTTACCGGACTTATTCTTCAGGAATTATTTCACCCGGAATTAATTTTATCTTTTCATTGATTGCCCGGTTCTAAAAATATATTATCTTCAAAGTTGTAATAATAACAACTTTAATTGCCAATAAACCTATTCTAACATTATTATGAAAAATAAAACCTGCTTACTTTTTATCGGGATTTTGCTCTCCGTTTCAATATTTGCACAGAATGTTAACAACATTCAAATGCCAGAGTTACTTAACGAATCTGTACGAAAAACCATAAACATACCCAACATTTTGGGTTACCAGACATTAAAATGCGATTTCCATACACACACTGTTTTTTCCGATGGAGTGGTTTGGCCAACTGTCAGGATAGATGAAGCGTGGCAGGAAGGTTTGGATGCAATTGCTATTACCGATCATATTGAAGGAAATCCTTCGAAAGATCAAATTGAAGGAGACCATAATTCATCGTACGAAATTGCTTTGCCACGCGCAATTCAAAAAAATATAATATTAATTCATGCTGGCGAAATTACCCGCGATATGCCCCCCGGGCATTTTAACGCATTGTTTTTAAAAGATACAAATCCGTTAGATACACCCGATTACATGGAAGCCTTTAAAGCAGCATCGGAACAAGGTGCATATATTATCTGGAACCATCCGGGATGGAAATCACAACAGCCCGACACTTGTAAATGGTGGGATATTCATACTGAACTTTACGAAAAAGGCTGGCTAAACGGCATAGAAGTATTTAATGAAAAAGAGTGGTACCCCATTGCTTTGGATTGGTGTGTCGAAAAAGATTTGGCAATAACTGCGGCTTCTGATATCCATGGAATTACTGCGGGAATGTATAATCTGCAAAAATACCACCGCCCAATGACCCTGGTTTTGGCAAAAAAACGTACGGAAGAATCGATACGTGAAGCTTTGTTCGACAACCGGACAGTAGCCTGGTTTGGAAACAACCTGGCTGGGAAAGAAGAATATTTGAAAGCCATTTTTGAGACCGCCGTAGATATCCGTTTTTACAATGAAACCCGCCGGGGAAAAGTCTATATTGCTAATAATAACTCCGATGTCCCTTTTCATCTTATTTCAGACGCAGGACAAAAATTTAATATTCCTGCCAATGGAGAAACTATGATTACCTTAAAAGAAAATAATCGCAACTTTGAAGTAAATAACCTGTTTGTAAAAGGAACTAAAAATCTTAAAATTTCATTAAACCTGAGCGAATAATTAAAAGATTCACTTTTCAAGGAATAATAAAAAATTACATTTGGCGTTTTTGTCAACAGGAAGGCAGAAAAATCAATCAATCAATTTTTAATTTATTTAATTCGGTATTGCCTTCCTAAGAGGGGCGCAAGGCGTCCCTCTTTTAATTTTACCACAATGAATAAAATTAAAGATGCGAATCATTTTCGGGAACTTTGCGATTACTGCAAATCAATTGAACCAAAACTAAAACAGGTAATCGAACAATTTGGTTACCCGCCGTTTTGGCATCGCGAACCCAACTTTGCCAATCTGATTTTAACTATTCTTGAACAACAGGTTTCTTTGGCATCGGCAAAAGCGGCTTACAATAAATTAGTTGAAAAAATTGCTAAACTAACACCCGAAAACCTTTTAAAACTTACCGACGACGATTTAAAGGCCTGCTATTTTAGTCGTCAAAAAATAATTTACACACGGGTTTTAGCGCTTGAAATTGTAAAAAACAGGCTCGACCTTGAAAAACTAAATTCTCAAACCGATTTGGAAATACGTTCAAGGTTAATTCAATTAAAAGGAATTGGAAATTGGACTGTTGATATATATTTATTAATGAACCTCCATTTTTCCGATATTTTCCCGCCGGGAGATCTGGCAACGATAAAATCGGTGTACGAACTGAAACTTGTTTCGCCCGAAAGTTCAAAAGAAGATATTGTTGAATACATGAAAAAGTTCTCGCCTTATCAAACTGCAGCAACCTATATTTTATGGCACAACTACATTCAAAAGCGGAATTTAAAATTGTAAAACCGTAAAAGAATGGCATCGCAATACCAAACAACTATTATCTTTACAAAAAGTATAATTTGATAATCGATAATAAAATAGAGCGGATTTTAACAGGTCCGTCAATATTCCTTGGAATAACTTTCTTTTTTCTCGGATCAGCATTTATAATTAATGGTGACTGGATGTTAGGAATTCCTTTTTTATTGGTGGCATGTTTCCTTCTCTTTACATTTTCGGGTGTTGAAATTAACACTGATAAACAACAGATTAAAACCTACTATAAAATTTTCGGATTGATAAAACGAGGAAAATGGATTTCGCTGAACAAATTTAAGGGAGTTACGCTTGTTCACATGAAAAAAACACAAACCACTTTTAGTCGTTCCAATCGTCAAACTTCAACTACAAACAAATATTTTCAAATATATCTGGTTAACAAAGCAAATAAACCAGAGCTGCCCATTAAAAGATGTAAGGTGTTAGAAGAGGCTCAAAACAATTTGGATGAGTTTTCAATCTGGTTAAAAATACCGGTATTTTCTATAATAGAATAGGACTTTTTATTTATTCAATATTTTTTTGCTTAGATTTTCGTAATTTTGAATATCAATATTTTAAAAATGACAAGAATAACTTTAGATATTATTGAAAACAAGCTCGATTTTTTTATGGAGTTAATCGAGAACCTAGAATTCGTAAAAGTTTCAAGTGAATATAAAGTCCCTATGGAACAACAGGATATTGTAAT
>Ga0209249_1000248_pt1 | contig 72464 bp, 98 predicted proteins | sample SaaInlV_200m_DNA_4_FD_184653 | JGI IMG/M metagenome (GOLD analysis project Ga0209249, IMG submission 184653) | Marine microbial communities from expanding oxygen minimum zones in the Saanich Inlet - SI037_S3LV_200m_DNA (SPAdes) (version 2) | ecosystem: Environmental > Aquatic > Marine >... | reverse complement strand
TAATGTGCAACCGGTTGTTTCATTATAACAACCACTAGTATCAATAGTTAAACAATTAATACAACTTAAATCTCCACTATCATACTCATAATCAGAACAAGCTAATCCTCCAAAATTATTTCCATCACATATTTCATTTACACCATCATCATTCGGAGATTGAATAATCTCATCGCCACAGAACTCTGTAACTTCAGAACCAATAATATTTATTGTATTTTCAGAAACGCCATTAACTTGGGTATAATAAATAGAACTAACATAAACATCATACGGAGCATTCATGACTCGATTATGGGATCCTCCAGAGCTCAAAGTTCCGCTTTCTGTGTATTCTATTAAATCCAATCTCACATAGCCATTGTTATCAGTATATCCATTTATTTCAGAACCATTTTCTTGAGGTAAAACCCTAACAAACGCATTTTGTATTGGAACTTCGCTACTGTCTTTAACATAAACATGTAAATAATGTTTTTTTATTAAATCATAATCCCCATTAATGCCACTAAAATAATATTCATCAGAATCAAAACCGTCAAGATATTTGTTATTTATTAAACGAGTATTGACCATATCAGAAAGTCTACCGAATCGCAATGCAGCATTTTCAGAAGATGGAGTATAATACTCATTTAAGATTTTTGTAAAAGTATTATTTTCTAACCACATATTAATCATTCCCCCATAATATGTACTAATCCAAACTGCCTTGTCGTTTGTCTCAAAATAATTATTATAAATTAACCTATTATCTGAGGGATTATTATAAGCTTTTATCACACCGTCATCCGTAGCTCCAGCATATATCCCAATTACAGGTTGACTATTATCCTCATTAGTATCATTAATATAAAATTCATTTCCAAAAATTCGATTATTAACCCCTGAAGCACTATAAAATATCCCCGTAGTTACCGGTTGACAATCAGACCAATAGGTATTATATGAAGTTCCAGTTATATGAAATAGATTGTCATAAATCCAATTATCATAATTTGTTTCTGCACCATAATCATTCATACGAATTCCATTTGTAGAATAATCCTCATTTATGTATTCAACATTACAAGTTGCAGTATTTACATAAAAAGTGTTATTATATATTCTGTATCCATGGCCAACATATGTCAAAATTCCACTACCTTCAATTGGATCAAAAATATTATTTCTAATTATCGGATTTTCTGCACCATCATGTATGATTGCATAATGATTTGTAGCTTGAGCATTATTACTTATAAAATTCCCATCAATAATTGTTCCAGTCCCTCCAAGCCTAATAACTCCCTGCCCACCAATCAGAGTATTATTAATTATTTCGCCAGATGCAATCATATTTTCTTCAATACTATTTTCTCTAGCAAAATACCAAGGCATATCAACTTCTAAATAATTATTAATTATTCTTCCACCAGACCTAATTGTATGAGATTGTAGGCCCTTTACTCTTATATCTAAATCATGAAAATATGCAATTGGTGCAGCACTAGTCCTAAGGGCGTATGAAACAATATTTTCTGAACCACCCCTAATATTTCCATTTTTAACTTCTAAGATGGGCCTTACATCATCATATTGACCAAGATCTACATCATCCCATGAACCAGAGAAACTTAAGCCAGGATAATTATTTCCAATTCGCCCATTTAAATTATATGTGCTTCCAGTCACAATACCATAATCATTTATTGGAACAATTCCAGTAACATCAATATATGCATAATTAGAAGTGGTTATCCTCAATTTATGTTGCCCAAAAGAATTAGGAGTAAATTCGCAACCAATTGATTTTCCCCTAAAATATCCTTGATCCGTTTCACTACATACCACGCTATCATTAGAATCCAAAACCTCGAGGACAATATCAGAAGATGATGCCCTTCCGAGAGTTACATAGGCCATATATTCCCTATCTGATAAGGAAAGATTAATTAGAGATGATTCAATAACTAATGAATCATCTGTATACAAAACCCAATCTCCGCTCATAGGCATATAATAATCGGTACTTCGCGGCTCTACATTTCCAGAGATAACATTCCAACCAATTGGTTGATTTTCATCCCATTCTTCAAAACCAGTATTTGGCAAAGTTTCATAATTAGCATCAGAATATGTCAAGGTATATTCATTTAAATCAATTGTAGTAGTATATTGCTGGCCCCGCCTTTGGCCCCATCTTGGAATTATGCAACTTTTATCGCAAGACATATCTCCCATTAATAAAAAATAATAATCATCATCATCAGTATCATCTAAAATGTAAATATCATGTTCAGAATTATAGGTATAGTGTGTTCCAGATTGACCAGGAATTAATTCGATACAATTAGGATTACTTATATCTTCGCAAGTCAAGTCTCCAGGAGATAATTTTATATTAGGACTGAACAAATTTTTAAAAAAATCTAAAAAATCATCATAAAAAGAAATATTATCTGAAACAGCATTCACATTGGTATTAAATAATAAAATAACTATAAATAATAACATCAACTTTTTCATAATTAAATTACAATAATTGCAGTTTATAAATCTTTTTTAATTTTAGTTATAAAAAATCCGTCCGTCCCATTATCTTGTGGCCAAATTCTCAAACAATTCTTGACCCCGGGATTATATTCTTTCTTACCAAATGAAGTAACTGCAGAACTTCGTTTCAAATCAATATCAATCTTGGAAACTTTTGCATCAGAAAAATTATCAAGTAAATAACTAATTACTCCCTCATCCTCTTCTGGTTCCAAAGTACAGGTGGAATAAACTAATTCCCCTCCAGCCTTAAGATTTTCAAATGCAGTTTTAATTAATTGTCTTTGAATTCCCGCTAAACGCCTTACTGAAAATGGATTCCAAGTTTTTATTGTTCTTGGACTTTTACTTAATGTCCCCGTTCCAGAACATGGAGCATCAACCAATATTTTATCAAACTCAAAACCTCTAATGAATCTCCCCTGCATTAAAGTTGTAATAACATTTCTGACTCCACACCTTTGTAAATTAGCATTCAAAGAACTCATCCGGGTATAATCAGTATCGTTAGCAATAATATAACCTTCATTTTTCATTTTTGCCCCAATTTGTGTTGTTTTAGATCCTGGAGCCGCAGCCATGTCCAAAACAAAATCACCAGGTTTGGGATTTAATACTTCAATAGGAATCATTGAACTTGCCTCTTGAACATAAAAATATCCCAATCCATGTTCAGGCCTATTCCCAATCCCAAAAACCTCTTCATCAATAAAAAATCCCTCTTTGCACCAAGGAACTTGTTTTAATTTCAAATTCATTCGTTCCTTGAATTCAGGAATGGAAACTTTCAAAGTATTTACCCTAAGGGATTTAGTTTGCATTTTTAAAGAATATTTCTTAAACTCTTCAAAATCTGTCAAATCAGAGTACCTATCAATGAATTTTTGTTTAAATTCGGGAGTTTTCATAAAATAATAAAAAATTAATTGTTTAAAAAACTAACTATAAATCAAGAGTCCAATATTTAAAATATGATTCATCCATCCAAGAATGAAATTTGAGAGGGATTTTCCCTTTAAAATAGATTTCTATAAGATTCCCATCAATAATATTTCTTAAAAAAGATCTAGTTGGTTCGGGTAAATTCCTATCATTAGGATCTGCACCACTCCCAGGAAAGACCATTACCCCATTCTCATTAAATCTTTCATAAGCCAAAGTAAATCCTTTTTCCGTAGTTGATTTAGCAGTGGGAAAACAAAAAACTTCATTGGAATCAATTATAATGTGTAAACCAGAATCATTTTTTTCAAAATCTAATTTTCTTTCTTCAAGATTTTCACGCACGTTAGTTTGTCCCACCCAGGATATTTTCCATCTTCGTGAATTTCGCCACAATCACGTATATATAAAGAATCCACTTCAAAATTATCTAAACATAGACGTAAATGATGATAATCTAATTCTTGCGGCAGATAGTATTGTTTCATAATCTGAACAATATTATAATATTTGAAAAACTAACTGAAAATATGCGCGAGCCGGGACTTGAACCCGGGTCTCCACGTTGGCAACGTGGAATACTAACCACTATACTACCCGCGCATCATTAAAAAATAAAATAAACCAACCTTTTTAAAGCTTTTCCACCCACTAACATAAATGGACTATTATTCAAAGATTGCAGAAGGATATAATGAGCTGCATAAAAGGGAACAATTAGACAAAATTAAAACAATTTTCAAAAATGTTTATATTTCAAATGAAGAAACAACATTAGACGTTGGTTGCGGAACAGCACTATATGCATATTTATTCAGAAATTACAAAGGGATAGATCCAAGTAAAGGGATGTTGGAACAATCAAACTCAGATGTGAGATTGGGAAAAGCAGAAGAAATTCCATTTGAGGATAGCACTTTTGACAATGTAATATCTATCTCAGCAATTCATAATTTTAACGATTACAAAAAAGGTGTTGAAGAAATGGAAAGAGTTTCAAAAAAGAAGGTCGTAATCACATTATTAAAAAAAGCTAAAAAATTTGAAGAAATAAAAGAACATTTGAAGGATTACCGGGAAGTCGACCATCCGATAGATGCCATATTTATAAAAAATGTCAAATAAAATAACTGCTGCGCACATTTTAATAAAGTCTGAAGACAAAGCTAAAGAAATTCTAACAAAATTAAAACTTGGGAAAACCTTTGAAGAATTAGCAAAAGATAATTCCCTTTGCCCATCAAAAAAAAGAGGGGGATCCCTAGGAACATTTTCCAGGGGGCAGATGGTCAGAGAATTTGAAAACGTAGCATTCAAATTAAAAAAAGGAGAAATATCCCTACCAGTAAAAACTCAATTTGGTTGGCACATAATCAAAAGAATTAACTAAACATTCCAAATAATCCGCCAGAATTATTATCGTCCTTTTTTGGAGCATCATCTTTTCTCATCGGTTCATCAAATTTAACTCGTTTAGGAACCTCTTCAACAATAGGTTTGACCTCAAAAGAATCTTCATTCTTTCTACTCATTTTTGATTCTTTTATATCTTTCAAAATTCTAGATTTTATATCATCAACTTCGTCAGAGGAGATCTTTAATTTCTTAGATTTTTTTAATTTAACATCCTTGAACTTACCTTTCTTTCTTAAAACAAAACTGGTATATCCCAACATTCCGAAAATTAATCCTACCAAAAATAAGAATGGTACATCCGAAGTTCCAGATCCAGAAGATCTGATTGCCTGGCCAGTTATACTTGAGAAAAAATCACCCATTTTGTCACCAACATTTCGATTATCAATTATCTCCAAAGTGAAATTTTGATTATTATTTAAAACACTGAATGTTTGTTGACCCTCATCGAAGATAGTATACAAGATTACACTCATATTATCTCCTGGATTAAGATCTGTTCGTTTTTCAACCACATCCCCATTTTCATCTTCAAAACTCAATGGATCAGAATAAGGTACATTTCCAATATTAGTTATTTTTAATTCTTGTCCATCTAGAATTAATCCAATCTTCTCAATAGTTTCAACATTGAAATACCTTTCAACCTTCAAACCTTCACTCTTAACACTAACTTTCCACTCTCCTGGAGAAGCAGAACTTTCTAAAATATAATCAAAATCATCATTTGTTTCAAACACATCTTTAATTTGCCTCCTACCTTCACCATCATAAACCCTAAGCTCTACATCCCCGGAAATAATTTCTCCAGCCTGATCCACCAAAGAAGGCATTATCTGCACAGTCTCGCCAGGCAAATAAAATTCTTTATCAAAATTAACATTTAATAATTGAGGGATTCCAATAACGAAAAATTGTATTGAACCTTCCCCCCTATTTTCATTACTATCAGTAAAATAAACATCCATATCATGATATCCAGAACCAATATCTGAATTTGTCACAAACTCATAAACAAATTTTTCATTACTAATTGCAGTCTTATATTCTATCTCATCGAACATAATTACTACATCCCCATTTTCAAAAATTCTAGAATCGACATCACGTTGGATACTACCTTCCAATTTGATTTCATCCCCGGGATTAAGTTGGACTTCATCTAATTTTAAAATGACATTTAATTTATTATTTACAATGAATAAATCAGGAAGCATGAACTCTTCTAAAGTAACTAAACTAGAATCTAATAAGGAAACCCATATACTATAATTTCCAGCTAAACCAGGGAACATGCATCCAAAATTACAAAATGAAGCCGATTGTGAAAATCCACCATCTACGACCTGAGTTAATAAAGTATAATCACCAAAATCGCTATAAAATTTAACCATTGCATTGCCAGTAAAATCTATTCCCTCGTATTCAATATTATTCCCATTTATATTGAAACTATCTCCCAATTGGACATTGTAACTACCAAGAGAAATATCATTTTCAATAGAACTTACCAACGGAACAATAAAAATAAAAGCCAATGCAATTATCAAACTCTTTTTCATATTGAATAGAATCTGATTTCTAATATATAAATGTTTTCATAGATACCTTTAAATATTTATTAAAAACCAAAATTACTATGCAAAATAAATTAGAATCATTGAGACATTCTACTGCGCACTTATTGGCACAAGCAGTATTAGAATTATTCCCAAAAACAAAATTGGGGATTGGTCCATCCATAGAAAATGGATTTTATTATGATTTTGACATAAAAGAAGACTTTTCAGAAAAAGATTTAGAAAGAATCGAACAAAGAATGAAAGAAATTTCTAAGAAAAATTTGAAAATTGTCAGAGAATCAAAAACAAAATCAGAAGCAGAAAAAATTTTGAAAAATCAACCATATAAATTAGAATTATTAAAAGAATTGAAAACAGAACCAACTTTTTACACGCAGGGAGATTTTGCAGATTTATGTGCTGGACCTCATGTCGGATCCACAAAAGAAATAAAATATTTCAAATTATTAAAAATTGCAGGGGCATATTGGAAAGGAGATTCAAAGAACAAAATGCTTCAAAGAATTTATGGTACAGTATTCGAAGATCGAAAAGAACTCAAAAATCATTTACATATGTTAGAAGAAGCTAAAAAAAGAGATCATAAAAAATTAGGAGAGCAATTAGATTTATTTACGTTTCATAAAGAGGGACCAGGGTTTCCATTTTTCCACCCTAAGGGCACAGTAATTTACAACGAATTGGTAGATTTTTGGAAAAAAATTCATAGAAAACATGGATACCAAGAAATTAAAACGCCCATAATATTAAACAATGAATTATGGTTAAAATCTGGGCATTGGGAAAATTACAAAGAAAATATGTATTTTACAAAAATAGATAAAAAAGATTATGCAGTAAAACCAATGAATTGCCCCGGAGGAATTTTAGTTTATAAAAGTAAATTGCATAGTTATAAAGAATTCCCATTAAAATTAGCTGAACTTGGATTAGTTCACAGACATGAGCTTTCCGGAGTATTGAATGGACTATTTAGAGTTAGGAATTTCACACAAGATGATGCACACATTTATTGTACAAAAGAACAACTAGAAGACGAAATAAAGAAAGTAATAAATCTTACAGGTGACATATATGAAACATTTGGATTAAAATATGAATTAGAACTGTCCACAAGGCCAGAAAAATCAATTGGTTCCGCAGCAATGTGGAGTGATGCAGAAAATTCATTAAAAAATGCACTTGAAAGTTTGAAACTTGATTACCAATTAAATCCTGGAGATGGAGCATTTTATGGACCGAAAATTGATTTTCACATTAAAGATTCTTTAGGAAGATCATGGCAATGTGGTACAATCCAAGTTGATTTCTCAATGCCAGAAAAATTCGATTTAGAATATGATGGATCAGATAATAGAAAACATCGCCCAGTAATGGTGCACAGAGCAATACTTGGAAGTTTGGAAAGATTCCTGGGAATTATGATAGAACATTATGCAGGAAAATTCCCATTATGGTTATCCCCTGTTCAAGTAAAAATTATGAATGTCAACGATGATGTCTTAAAATATGCAAATAAAATAAAAGAAGAATTAGAAGAAAATGATATCCGAGTTGAATTAGATGATAGAAATGAATCCATTTCAAAAAAAGTGAGGGATGCTCAAAATCAAAAAATAAATTATATGGTCACAATAGGGGAAAAAGAAGTTAAAGCTAAAAAATTAGCAATCAGAACAAGAGATGGAAAAGTTTCATTTGGGATTTCTACAACTAAATTTATTAAAGATCTTAAAAAAGAAATAGAAGATAAAAAATGATCGAAGAAATAAAAGAATTTTTAGAAGAATTGAAAAAATCAGAAATTTTCAAAAAATTCAAAGAAAAAAATCAATTGGCTTACAATTCAAGCATAAGTAAAATTCAAAAAGAATTACAAATTGATTATTATGATCCCAATACAGATAAAATAACTTCTTTTACAAAAAGAGACAATAAAATAATTTCTCAAGAATCAGAAGTTTTCAGAAAAGAGAAAATAGAGATACCTGAATTAAAATTAGATAAAATAAAAATAACACTAAAAGCAATAGAAGATATTATTGCAATGAAATATCAAGAAATCCCAACAAAAAAAATATTTATTTTACAACAAAAAGAATCTCCAATTTGGAATATAACTTATCTCACTCAATCACTAAATATATTAAATATGAAAATAAATGCAGAAACAGGACAAATAATTGAAGAAAAAATAGAATCCGCAATGAATTTTCAAAAAAAATAAAATTATTTCAACAATTTAACTTTAGATTTAAAACCAGAAATTATTTTTAACTTCTTTCCAAAATGTTTACTTAAAAATTTCTCAATTTCAATATTTGCTTTACCATCAACAGGTTTAGCTTCGATCTCAACTTTATATGCTTCGCGAACAGAATCATAATCTTTAACTTCATTTTTAGAACAATTTGTTTTTACAATAATTTTCATTTAAAATTCTCTAAAAATTCTTCTTCAATAAAATGCATTTTTCCAGGAATTATCAAACACTGAGGAGTTTTTTTAAATTTATAATCCACAAAGTCTTTCAATACCATGGCTTTTATTTCTTGATCTTGACTTCCCATTCTTGAACATCCAACGGTAATCAAATCTTCAGAAACACCATTCTCAATCAAATATTTTGCAGCTTCAGAAACTTCTAAAAATTTATTTTCAGAAGGATTAAGATCTAATAAAAATAAAGTGTGATATCCTTTTTCATAATTATCATTAAAAACATCAACGGGCACTTTAACATTAGAATAATTAAATGGTATAGAAGTTGTTTTCCCAAATTGATATAAAAATAAACCAGTTTCGGCAACAGCATTTAGAATTGACGCATTATGCACAATTTCAACAGCAATTTCATTTTCTTTAGCATCCATTAACATTCCAGTATGAGTTGTAGCACTAAAAACATCCCCAATCACTAAAAATGCAACATTCTTAGAAGAAGCCTCTTCTAAAATTTTATCTACCCCATTTTCAACAACAGTTCTATCTGCTAATACAATCTCTTTACCATAAAATGACTCTAAATCAGAAATAGAACAATCCAAAGTAGAAGTGTAATTTTCAAGATATACAATATCTGCAGATTTAATTAATTCTAATCCTTTAACAGAAATGTCCTTTTCGTCATTTAATCCTATCCCAATCATGAATAATGCCATCCAATTAGTCAAAAATATCGATTATTAAGTGTTTTGGTATAGGTTTCTGATCGCAGAAAGATAATTTTTTCGAATTTCTATTAATTTTGTATCTTCTAAATTAGAATTTTTGATTAATCTACTATATACTTTGTATTCTGTTCTTAAAAAAAATCTAATATTTTTAACTTGATCTTTTTTAACAGTTTTTGCAGAATCTAAAAGATTTTCTAATGATCTTTCTAAAACCTTTATCCGCTTAATATGGTCTGAATTCATAAAAAATGAATAATTTAATCATTTAAAAAACTTTATTTATTTTTAAAACAGGTATAAATTATATCACCAATAATTCCTAAGAAAATTAACAAAATTATAATTTCTGGAATTGTGATATTTTGTACTGGAGAAAAAACAACATCTCCCAAGGGAATTATCTTTCCTAAACCGGTAGTTGAAGAACAAATAATATTTCCCCCATCAAGAATCTTTTCTGAAAAAACACTTGGAGAACAAACAATATCTCCCCATGCGATTATTTTTCCACTGGGACTTGCAAACACCTTGACAACATTAACAAGACTAGCAATGAATAATAAAAATAATTTTTTCATAATAAAATATTAAATTCTAGATTTATAAAACTTTTCTTAAGAAAAAACTAAATAATGATCCCGCAATAAAATAGTTTATCCAAACAAAATCGAATAATAACACTAAAGAAGATAAAACAAAGAAAATAAAACTATATTTCAAATACTTTTTAACATTCTTTTTATGAAATAATAATGTTCCATATGGCAAACCTAGTAAAAATACAAAAAATGCAACATATATACTTGCACTAGAAAATACTGCCAATCCCAAATAAAAATATAAATTACTAAAAAATAAAGTAATTACAAATCCTACCATAAACAATAAAATAGTCCAATCCAAATTGACAAAATACAATAAATAGATAATTAATAAAAATAAAATTGATTTGTATAAAATTATAAAATATTTTTTTCCAGCCTTAAATTCCTCTTTTGTATATTTTGCAATCAATAATCCTACGAAAATTCCAATAAAAGCTAAAATAGATTCTATAATCATAATTTAAAATAGAACTAAGGGTTTAAAAAATTAATGAAAAAAAAGAGAAAAAAAAATTTGTTTAAACACAACAGACCGCGTTATAACTAAGTGAACCCTCTCCCGGCAATACAAGTTCTTCCATTGTTAAGCCATCATGACAAGGGTAAATTGCACTAGTCTTCATATCAGTTGCAGGATCATAAATATTGACATAACCAAAAACACATTCTCCTGAATTTCCCGTCAAATGTAAATTTTCATATCTACAAAATTCATTTCCCCTAATTGTGCCATCGTCATTTATATCCCTATTGGAATAAAATTCCCAAGAACTACCACTATGTCCTCCGCTATTCTGAGAATCTACCCTAATTCCATGTGCAGTATAACATGTAGATAATCCTTCTATGCTTCCACTAGAACTTGAAGGAATATTTAATTGCAAACTCCTATCTTTAGGACTCATTTCAGGACTACAACTAGAAATCATAATCACAGCCAAAAATAAAATTCCAAACATTATTTTTTTCATTTATTATCACTCTCCTTTAATATATAATCATAATAAAAATATACATATATATATATATATTGGTCAAAAAAACAAACCTTTTTAATAAAATAAACCAAAATAAACATAATGAAAACATACAGAATCAAAACAGAAGATCTTCAAGTGTATGAAAAAACAAAAACTTCTTGGAAAAAATCAAAAAGTCAATTTCCAAATGCAATGAAAGTAATTCAATTATTCAAAGATCACAATAATTTCAAAGTCTTAATAGACAAAAAAGATAATACTTTCTTGAAAGGGCAATTTAATGAAAAACCACAGGGTGCAAGAATAAACATGCTACCCAATAATGAAAAACTTGACAAGGCATATTCTCTTTTTGCAAAAGACCTAACAATTCATGACGAATCATCGAATGCACATTGGGATGTAATTTATAAAAATCCATCAAACACATATTCATATGTTTACACCCTAGAAAAAAAAGAAAGGGCAAAAACAAAAAAATACAACACAGAGAAAGAATTTGAAAAATATTATTCTAAACTAAAAATAAATATTCAAAAATCCTTAACAAAAGAAGATATTGCTTTACCAATGTATACATTATTAAAAACATACATGCGAGTTGGAAGTGAAATTTATTATAAAACTCATAAACACAAAGGATTATCAACATTAAAGAAAAAAGATATAACAATAAATAAAAATAATGTAACATTCAAATACAAAGCAAAAGATGGAGTACCATTAGAATTATCAAATGAATTTCCTAAAGAATATATTAAACAATTAAAACAAAGGATGAACAATAAAAAAGATCATGATTTTATATTTGTCAATCCAAATACAAATCACCCTTATTCAGATATGCATTTCAAAAAAGCATTCAAACAATATTGTGGAAAAGAATTTTATCCACATATAGTAAGATCTTATTATGCAACAAAAACAACTCAAAACTTTTTAAATAAAAATAAATCTCCAACAAAACAAGAAGTTAATGAGCTATACACAAATATAGCTGCAAAATTAGGACACAAAAAATATGTTAAAAAAGATCATGTTTGGAAAAATAATCCAACAATGACTATGAATTTTTACATAAATCCAAAATTAGTTGAAGAAATAAAATCAAGATTAAAATAAATTACTCTATTTCAATTCTAACATTTTCAATAAAATAAAAACGCCGAGACTGGGCTGAAGGCCTATTAAGCAAAAACTATTGTTTCTTAGTTTTTCCTCCTATTATTTATTATTCAGGTTGTTTCCCTTCTGGTAAAGGAGAGCATCCAGTTTCATCACAAAATTGTCCTGGTCCATCATTGATTGAAATATGTTCACAATAATAAAAATTTCCTTCCTTATCGAAAGCTTGATTACTCCACAATACCCAAACAGAATCTATTAAAGAACCATCTTTTAAAGTTATTGAATCATATTTTCTTATAATGCTTCCAATGGCTTCATCAACAGCCATATTATTTCTAATACAATCTGTCATTCCAAAACTACCTCCTTCATCATCATAAGAACAAGAATATTCTTTAAACGCTTCCAAAGCATCAGAATCACTATCAATTGTATATCCAATATTTTCTACTAAATAAAACTGATCTTCAGTAGGGTCACATCCAATTTGTTGAGAACTGATATTTCCAGAACAAGAACTAATAAAAATAGTTAAAGCTAATAGTAATAAGATTGAATATAATTTCATAATAATAAAAAGAAATTATTATTTATAAAATGTTCTATAGCTTTAAGGGCTTTTGCTTAATAAGGAATACGCCGAGACTGGGATTTGAACCCAGGAGTCCCAAAGGACCTGGATTAGCAATCCAGTGCAATAACCAGGCTATGCGATCTCGGCATAAGAAATTAAATCATAAACTTACTTTTAAAACTTTCCAAAACATATTTAAAACAAAAAATTAAAATAATTCTAATGTTAAACATAACAATCTGGATAATAATTTTCATAGCAGGATTGTACACACTAATCAAAGCTTCAGATTATTTTACAGATTCAGCAGAAAAAATTGGATTGCACTTAAAAATGCCCGCATTTATTGTAGGAGTTACAATAGTTGCAATCGGTACATCACTGCCGGAGTTAATATCTTCTCTTTTTGCAGTAATGCAAAATTCATCAGAAATTGTAGTTGGTAATGTAATTGGATCAAATATTGCAAACATATTCTTAGTACTTGGTGTAGCAGCAATAATGGGGAAAAAACTTAAAGTTCATTATGGGTTAGTTCACGTTGATTTACCAATATTATTTGGTGCGACAATGCTATTCACAATAGCAATATGGGACCAACATTTTTCAACTTTTGAAGCAATACTTTCACTAGCACTATTATTTGTATATATGAAATATACAATTTCAACTTCAAAAAAAGATAAAGAAATAAAAAAAGAAATAAAAAAGAGAAAAAAAATTAAAAAACAAAAACTAGACAAAAAAGTTTGGTGGACTTTAATATTAAGTACAATCTTTATATTTTTCGGAGCAAAATATACTATCGATTCTGTAATCCAAATCTCCGAAATACTTAATATCGCAACAGAAATAATTGCAGTAAGTGCAATAGCGCTAGGAACATCATTACCTGAATTATTTGTTTCTATAACTGCAGCTAAAAAAGGAAATCCAGAAATGGCAATAGGTAATGTTTTAGGATCTAATATTTTCAATACATTAGCAGTAATGGGAATTCCAGCATTATTCGGAAAATTAATAATTCCTGCTTCAATGTTAACATTTGCTTTACCAGTAATGATCATAGCAACATTAACATATTATTTCACAACTCAAGATAGAGAAGTTACACAATGGGAAGGGTGGATGTTAGTAATTCTTTATATATTATTCATAGGAAAATTATTCAATTTATTTTAAAAAACATAACCTTTAAAAACTAATTAAATTTTCTCTTTATTATAATAGCGGGATGGAGCAGTTAGGAGTGCTCGTCGGGCTCATAACCCGGAGGTCGGAGGTTCAAATCCTTCTCCCGCTATTCATTTAAATTTTTTAATATTTTTTCACATTTATTTCCAAAATGCTTGCCAAACACCAACATGAAATTTATAAATAAAAAAATACTTTTTTAAGTATGAATAAACAAATATCAGAATGCGTTGGATTATGGTTAGCAGAAGGAGACAATAAAACAATTTCTGAAATAACATTTACAAATAACTGCATAGAATTAATATTATTTTTTCATGAAACAATTAATTCGATATATACCGGAGACAATAAACCAAGAATTTATGTATATTCCCCATCAAAAAGAAAACTTTTCAATAAAATAGGAAATATAAAAATAAGATATTATCAAGACATTAGAGCAAAAAAGACATATTATATTTATAGACTAGCAGATGTGAATTTCGTAAAGGAATGGAAAAGTATAGTAAACAAAACATTAAAAGAAAAAATAAATTATTCGAGAATATTGAGAGGGTTTTTTGCAGGGGAAGGCAATATTAAACACAATCCAAAAAATAATAATTCAAGAAGTATAAGAATATCTCAATCAAAAAGATATATAATATTAGAAAATATTCTGAATCATTTTAATATAGAACATACATTCGAATCACAAGACAGAAACTATTGGATATATGGTTGTCAACTAGAAAAAACAAATAAATTAAACATTGCCGAATTACATCCAGAAAAACAATTTAAATTTGCAAGAATGATCAATAGTTTAAAAGAACCACACTACTCAAAAGGATTTCTTAAAAAAAATATAGAAAAAACTTTAATAAAACCAACTAGAACACTCGAATTATCTAAAAAATTTAATAGATCTCCAGCAAGAATATTAGATGTTTTAAGAGAATTAAAAACAGAAAAAAAGATAAGTTATATGAAAATAAAAAATAAAACCGTTTGGGCCAAGAAAAAAATAATAACAGAAATCTTATTAAATGATAAAAAAGTAATTTTAACTTCCCTAGATAAATTTAAAAAGATATGCGATTTATCGAGAGATACAAACATTCCAAGAAAAACAATCAGAAAAAAACTAAGATTGTTAAAAAAAGAGGAATTGGTAAAACAAATGGATACGGAATGGAATAAAACTGAAAAAGGAAAATCATTGACTTGTGGCATCGACGAAGCCGGAAATGAGTAAAGCAACTAGTTTTTCTCACCGCAGGGGGTCCTGTCCTTGGTCCAATGGTTATGGCTGGTGTAGTGGTAACTCCAGAACAAGCAGAACAATTAAGAAATATGGGCGTTAAAGACTCAAAATTAATTCCTCCTGCAAAAAGAGAAGATATGTTTGAAGTTATTAAAAAAATAGTCACTTCATACAAAATTATAATTTTATCTCCTCAGGAGATTGATAATGCATTAAATTCTCCAGATTCAAACTTAAATAAATTAGAAGGGGTCGCAACTGCACAAATAATTAACGAGTTAAAACCAGAAAAAGCAATATTAGATTGCCCTTCAACAAATATTCAATCATATGAGGAATTTGTAAAAGAAAGAGTTGAAGATAAAAATGTGAAATTCGTGACTGAACACAAAGCAGATTTAAACTACATAGAACCTGGTGCGGCGTCTATCTTAGCAAAAGTTACAAGAGATGCAGAAATTGATAAATTAAGGAAAATCTACGGCGAAACAGGGCCAGGTTATCCGGCAAACCCAATTACTCAAGCATTTCTAAAGGCGAATTGGAAAAAACATCCAGAATTATTCAGGCAAACTTGGGCAACATATAAGCGAATTGCGAAGGCAGAAGCTCAAAAAAATTTAGGGGACTATTAATCAAATTTCCCTAATTAAATTTTCCAAACAATCTATTTTTTTATTATCTGGGGTGAAAACCCTAACATTTAAACTCCAATTTTTTATATATTGGACCCTTACATTCTCAAATTCATAAGCCTGAAAATTAATACATAAATCAACTATCTTATTCCCGCCATATATTTTACCCAAAATTTCATTAACTTCTTTAATTTCGCCACGGACTTCAAAATTAGAATATCGATCTCCACGTTCAAAGCTATCCAGAACTAATTTTTCATCTAATAAATAAACCATCTCTAAAAAATAAAAAAGGAAAACTTACTTTAAAAATACTTATATGCACCATTATAACAATCCTTATTAAATAAATTTCTCTTCAAACCATGCATGAATTATGACGTAATCATTATTGGGGCTGGACCTTCAGGATTATTTGCAGCAGAAAGGCTTTCCCATGAATCCTATAAAACATTAATAATTGATAAAAAACGCATTCCAGGGGGTGCAGGAGCATTAACAGATGGAAAACTTGTATTTCACCCAAGAGTTGGAATGGATTTGGAAGAATTAAGAATTTCTGAACAAGAATCAAAAGGTTATGCGGACCACATTGAAAATTACTTTTTATCATTAGGAATAAATCCAGATAAAATTTCTAATGCAAATACTGATGAAGGCAGAGCATTAAAAGAAGACGCTGCCAAGCATAACTTAGAATTTTTACTTCATAAAACTAGGCACATGGGGACAGATATTGCGCCATCAATAATGAAGAAATTTAAATCTAGATTAGAAGATAATAATATTGAATTTCGAATGAAAACGGGAGTTCAAGAAATAAAAAAAGAAAATAATGAATACGAATTAACATTAGATGATGGGGAAAAATTAATAACAAAAAATCTCATAGTTGGCCCTGGAAGGGGAAATTCAGAATGGTGGAGGAATCAGGCAGATAAATTAGAAATAGAATATAATCATGGGCCAATACAATTGGGTGCACGAATCGAAGTTCCAAAATGGATTCTTGATCCAATTACCGATATTTCCTATGATGCAAAATTTTATTTTAGAAGTTTGTCACATAATGACCCTGTAAGAACTTTTTGTGTAAACCCTGGTGGGCAAGTTACATTAGAATCGAAATCGGACAGCATAAAAATAAATGGGGATTCATATTCCTTGGTAAACGGACATTCGAAATCAGACAATGGAACTGAAAATAGTAACCTGGCAATATTAGTAAGTTTGCCACTAACCGAGCCTGAAACAGATCCAAAAGAATACATAAAAAGAGTAATAAAAAATACCTACCGGTTGGGAGACGGTGAACCGTTAGCTCAAAGATGGGGCGATTTAAAAAGAGGATCAAGATCAAAAGAAGAAACATTTTTTAGTAAAGAGAGGGGTTTTGATAGATTAAATCCAACCCTGAATAAATATACTCCTGGAGACATATCTCTGGCATTCCCAGAAAGATTTTATTCAGGCATAACAGAAATGATAGATCAACTAGATAAAATAATTCCTGGATTTGGACATCCATCCACATTGTTATACATCCCAGAAGCAAAATTTTGCGACACAATCTACAAAACAAAAGGAAAAACAATGGAAACATCCATGAATAATTTATATGCGGTTGGTGATGGGGCCGGAAAATCAAGGGGCATTGTGGGGGCAGGATTAACTGGGATTTTAGCAGCAGAAGGAATAATAAATAAAGACTCTAATTTAACTCTGGTTCACGAAGAATAATTTCTTCAAACTTATCCTTAATTTTGTCTAAAACAGAATTTTCAGAATATTCAAAATTCATATTCTTTTGGACATCAACTATTAGCACTAAAGGTATTTTTTGAAAATACTTGAAAGTTAAAGAATGTACCTGGTCTCCAGATTCGAATCCTTGTTCAACATTAGCCATCGCATAGGTGTACTCACTTGGCCTAATAATCCTTTTTTCTTCCTCTGGCCACAATCCAATAAATTTATTGTCTTCATCATGAACATTCCAGTATTCCTCATCAAGATATTCTAAAAAAACATCATGCATTTTGACATAATAAAAACTAAAATAGGAATCAAGGATTGGCATAGGAAACTGTTTAAAAGAGGGGACATAAATTCTGCCCTTATTAGCTAGAAAATCCCCAATTTCTTCCGCAAGATAAACATCAGAAGAATGAGCAAATTTTAAAGAATTAAAAAAACTGGTTTTATCCTCTTTCCTCACCAATTCACTTAAATTTATCATATATGTGGGAGAAAAGAAGATATTATAAACATAACTAATTTCATAAATCTAGCAAAAACTATTTAAATAAAAAAGAGGAAAAAACCATATGACTACAGTGACAAGACTAAGTATGACCGGCTTCAAGTCATTCGCAAAAAAAACAGATTTAAAATTTGGTACAGAATTTAATTGTGTTCTTGGACCAAATGGTTCTGGAAAATCCAACATCATGGATGCGTTATGTTTTGTTTTAGGAAAAACATCTGCAAAATCCATGAGGGCAGAAAAATCATCAAACTTAATTTATAACGGAGGAAAGAACAAAAATCCTTCAAAGACAGCGGAAGTTTCTATTTACTTTGATAATTCAGAAAAAGAATTCCCAGTAGAAGGGAAAGAATTGAAAGTCTCAAGAATTGTAAAACAAAACGGGCAATCCGTTTACAAATTAAATAATAAAACAATGACCCGTCAACAAATTGTGGACATTTTAAGAATCGCAAAAATTGATCCAGATGGGCACAACATAATTCTTCAAGGAGACATTGTACATTTTATGACAATGAAACCATTAGAAAGAAGGCAATTGATTGAAGAAATCGCAGGAATATCTGTATTCGAAGAAAAGAAAAACAAATCATTATTGGAATTGGGAAAAGTTGATGAAAAATTAACAGAAGCAAATATCCTATTGACAGAACGAGATGCAAATCTTAGAGAACTTAAGAAAGATAAAGATCAAGCGACGAAATATTTAGAATTGAAAAACAAAATTAAAGATAATAAAGCAACATATATTCATATTCAAATAAAAGAAAAAGAAAAAAAATTAGATAATATCATTGAAATAATAGAAAAACATAAACTCAATTATCGAAAGTTCAAGGAAACGATGGATGAATTGACAATTGAATTGAACAAGAAAAAATCAGAATTAACTGAAATAAATGAAGATTTGGAAAAACGAGGAGAGAAAGATCAAATAAATATACGGGAAAATATTACCGATATAAAAACAGATGTTGTTAAATCTCAATCCAGATTGGAAATGATAAAAAACGAAATTAAAAAAATAGAAGGTAGAAAATCACAATTGAAATCAAGCATTCAGGAAAATAATAAAAAAATAAAATCCTTTGTTGATGAAAAAAAGAAATTAGATTCAAAAATATCAAAAATTGAAAAACAACAATCGAGCATATCCAAAAAAATCCCTTCAAAGATAGATATGAATGTAAAAATTAATGAATTAGCAAGATTAAAATCCAAACTTGGATCATCTGGTGGGGCATCAAACAGTGCAATAGAATCTATCCTTGATTTTCCAGGAGTGCACGGCACAATCGCAGAATTAGGGAAAGTCTCATCAAAATATGGATTAGCATTAGAAGTTACTGCAGGTGGAAAAATGAAAAGTGTGGTGACTGCAGACGATACAGTTGCAGAAGAATGCATACGTACATTGAAAAAAAATAGAACTGGGGTAGCTACATTCTTGCCATTAAATAGAATAAAACCAAGATTGCTTCATCCAAGTTTAAATGATTTAACAAAAAAAGAAGGGGTGCATGGCGTTGCATTAAACTTAATCAAATTTAATCCTAAATATAAATCAGCATTTGAAAATATATTCGGAAATACATTGATTGTAGAAAGTATCCAAATTGCAAGAAGAGTGGGAATGGGCAGAATAAGGATGGTGACACTTGAAGGAGATTTAGTAGAGAAAAGTGGAGCAATGATAGGTGGATCCAGGGAAAAAACAAGAATCGGATTCAAACAAGATAATGTGGAAGATGAAATATTGAAATTAGAAAGAGACCTAGAATCATCAAACAAACCATCAATGCTCAATGAACAAAAAACACAATTAATGACTCAAGAATTTGAATTGAAAGCGGCCATATCAAATTTTGATAACAAAATTGAATATCTAGGAAATGAAAATGAAAAAACATATCAGATAATGGCCGATTTAGATAAAGAAACATTAGAATTTAATCAAGAATTAGATGGTATTCAAGGATTAATGAAATTCAAATCCGGAAGTCTGAAAGATAGTGAAACTAAAGAGAAAGAATTTTATGCAAAACAAAAATCATTATTTTCAAAACGAAATAAATTGACAGATGATATCGATAGACAGAACATCAGAATTTCTGAAAAAAATGAAAAAGTTAGGATAATTGAAAATAAAATAAATACAATTGCAATAGAAAAAGCAGGGGCAATTGCATCCATAGCCGGGCTGAAAAAAGAGGCAGAAGATTATAAAGAAGGAAAAATAAAGAAAAACTTAAACATTGAAGTATTAAAAAAAGAAATAAAAGATTTTGAAGTATTAATGATAAGATTGGGCAATGTAAATATGAAAGCTTTAGAAATTTATGATCAATTAGCAAAAGAACATGCCATACTAGTAGAAAAAACGGACACTTTGAGATCAGAAAAAGATGACATTATGGGCATGATACTTGAAATAGAGCAAGATAAAACAAAAGTATTCATGAAAACATATACCCACTTAAATAATCGATTTAGAGAGATATTTAACAGCTTGTCAACAAAAGGGGAAGCATCATTAGTTTTAGAAAATCCCGAGGCCCCCTTGGATGCAGGATTGGACATAACCGTGCGAATCGCATCAAGAAAATATTTAGATATACGAAGTTTATCTGGAGGAGAAAAAACAATGGCTGCACTTGCATTCATATTCGCAATCCAAGAATATAACCCTGCATCATTTTACATTTTAGACGAAGTGGATGCAGCATTGGATAAACATAATTCAGAAAAATTAGGAAAATTATTTGCAAAATATTCCTCTAGTGCACAATATATCGTAATCTCGCATAATGATTCTATAATATCGGAGGCAAATCAAATCTATGGTGTTTCCATGCAAAGCGGAGTTTCCAAAATAACTAGTTTGAGATTATAAAAAAAAGAAAAAAATTATTTCTTCAAACATCTAAGGTCGAATCCGTCACAATTTTCATCAACCCCATTGCCACAAATTTCCTTTGCACCAGGATTAATATTCCTATTTAAATCCTCACAATCTAATTTATTAAAAGCCATCTCATCCAACGGATATTGCGAATTTTCAAAATTTCCCCAACATTCAAATGTAACTAATTCTTCAGCACCATAAGAATCCTGATCTTCATCAAGATAGAAAGGTCTCCAAAACCACCTAGAATCATCTTCATCATTACAATCGATTCCCAATGGGCATTCATCTCCAAATCCATCTCCATCCAAATCAATGCATTCATTGGACGTAATTCCGAGATCATATCTTTGACTCATTTCAGGACTACAACTAGAAATCATAATCACAACTAAAAATGAAATTCCGAACATTATTTTTTTCATTTATTATCACTCTCCTTGAGAAATAATCGGAATTGAAAGTTTAAAAAATTAATGAAAAAAAATAAGGAGATTAATCGTCATCAAACTCGATAACGAACTCATCTTCTTCTTCTTCTTTTGGCTCTTCTTTCTTTTTCTTAGGTTTTTTTTCTTTTTTGGCTTTTTTTTCTATCTTAGGTTTTACTTCTTTTTTCGCAGGTTCTTCTTTAGTTTCTTCCTCAGATTCTTTTATTTCTTTTTCATCATCAAAAGATTCTATAACAAGGTCATCAACCTCTTTCGCATCAAGAGATTCAACCTTTTTTTCCTCTTTGACTTCAAGCGGAGTTTCTTCACTTTTTGAAACAACTCCTTCTTCAACTTCTTCTTCAAAGAATTTTGCAATTTTTTCCCAAAATTTTGTTTTGTTCATTGCCACAATTGCAGCAATAAGCAAAATGAAGATTCCAATTTGTAATCCATATGAAACAATTGCTCCACCAAATCCAACGAAAATTGATTTTAAGCTATTGAAAAAATTTCCAAAGAAACCATTACCATCATCTTCAGGTTCTTTGACTACCTCTCCACTAATATCTTCCATTCCAGAATCATCAATCAATTCTGGTTGTTCCAATAAAACATAACTTACATCTGCTTTATCGCCAACGAATCCGCTAAATGTTAATTCGATATCTTCTGCACTATCACCATTGACATCTACTTTCTTAACATCTCCAGGATATAATTGAACATACACTGAATTTGATTCCATCAATAATACTTCGCCAGATCGTTCTTTAATTTTCATTACGTGATCTTCTTCTCCAACTTCAAAATCGATTTCTTCCCCAATATTCATCAATTCCCCGACTACTTCTGGAGTTTCTTCTTCAATTACTTCTGGAGTTTCTTCTTCAATTACTTCCGGAGTAATATTCAATAATGGTGTATCAATAACATCTTCAGATCCTCCGACTAAATTGGAGAAAAGTTCAATAATCTTTTCAAAGAAAGATTTTGAATTTTCATCTTCAGGAGAATATTCAGGAATATCCTCTGGACTATCAGTCACAGTTATTTTAATATCGTCAGATGCTAAAATTGTAGAATCATCCAATCTCACTGCGATGCTAGCCTCATAATCTCCATTGGAAACCTTATTTGAAGGTGCAACATAAAGATATACAATTTCAGATTTACCTTGTTCTACATCAATTGTGGATGGATTTAAATACACAAAATTTGATGCAGTCCCACTTACAGACAAACTATATGTAGCCACATCTGCCCCTTTATTTTCAACAATAATCGGAATTGTTGCACTAGCATCATAATAAATATTTAATGATTTTTCTTCCAAACTCAATAATGCATCATAACATTCAGTTTGAGTCGCCGTTTCAATAACCATTGAATCTTTACTTGCTATTTTATTACTATCTTTTGCAGTTACACTAACTTCGACATTGTATTCTGCAGCAGGAGTATTGTACTGTGGGAAAACTCTCAAAGTCAATTGCTTTTCTTCTCCAGCACCCAATAAAACAGAGGTTTCATCTACGCTTACCCAGTTTGGCCCATCAATATCAACAAAAAATTCTTTTTCAAATTCTCCTTGATTTCTAACCAAAACATTGTAGGTATTTTCTAATGCATTACAGATTTTGTCTTCATCTTTTTCTAATGAAACAGAAATATCGTAACATTTCTTAACATTAACATCAAATACATTAACTGCTTTTACAACACCATTTTCAGGAGTTGCACTAAATGTAATTTGGAAACTCCCTTCAACACCATAATCCGGTACTAATTCTAAATTTACTATTCCCTCTGAACCAGAAACAATATTCAATTTATTTTTCTCTAAATTAGCCCACAAAGGCCCATCCAAATCGAAATTGAAAACATTCGAAGACATACCAGTATTTTCAACAGTGATAGGTATATTTTCTACAGAATGTTCACAAATATTAATTAAATCTTTTTCAGTATTAATATCAAATTCATAGCAACCATCAATCTTCAACAAAGCAACTTGAGACTTTACAGAAGTTCCAGATACCGGATCAACATTTATACTAAATTCATAATCTCCAGGGGCACTATCGCAAGAAGATTGCACATATGCATAAATTATTTTACTTCCGCCAGAAATTAAGGATACAATATTTTGACTTAAAACAACTTCATTAGAATATGATCCGCCAATACTCAATTCATAAGTTTCGGAATATTCTCCAAAATTAGTTAATTCAAATCCAAATTTTTCATCACCGCATGGGCAAATGTTTTTTTGTTCATCTAATACATCAAATGTATAACCATAACAATCTCCCACAATTACATCATGATTAATTGTTTTAGAAATTCCATTAGCATTTACATCCAATGTTAAAACATAATTCCCAACATCAACACTAGATGTTGGAGTAACATATGTATAAATATTTTTTATCTCTCCAGGATATAATGTGAATCCTGTTGGGACACTAGTAGAAAAAGATGATGCACTGCCAGAAGCAGAAACACTAAAATCCAATACGGTATCCCCATTGTTCTCAATTACATCTGAATATAATCCAGTAGACCTAGGACATACACTTTCGAATTCCGCCCCAGAATAAAACGTAAAACTATTACTTGCAAATGCAATAGGTAAAATAAATAACATCAATAATACTAAACTTAATTTTTTATCACTCATTTGTTTAAACCCCCTTTTATTACTTAAGAGAAGTCTGAGTTTTATATAAAAACACTGTGGTATTTTAATTAGTATAATGCAGTAAACATCCTTTATAAATATTTAAAAAGAATTTAAAAAGAAAAAAAGAAAAAAATTAAGAGGAAATTAAATTCCCCGATTTATCTATACTAGTTTTATGAATTTCTTTTCCAGCTAAATCATAATCAAGTATATTACAACAATATGCCGATATTCTAGTAGGTTTTTTCCATTCACCAGTATTTGAATCTACACAAGTATAGCCCATTTCAAAAGGCAATGTATTAGTCATCCATCCTGTAGAAATCAAATAATGATTATCATCTGAAACTGGGCATAAAATGTGGGTAATTTTTCCAACAAATTGATCTTGATCACAACCCACTACAACATCCTGATCCCCATATCCTTCCGTGGCAATTTGAAAAACACATTGAGTAGGATCCATATAACTTGGTTCATCTAAACAAACTCCATCTAAACATCCATTAACACAACCATAATTAATATGCATAATTTCAGAAAAATCATCGCAATAATATTCCTTCAATAACCTTGAAGACTCAACAGGGGTCCCATCACCATTATCACTTACACAAGTATCTGTAAATCTCTTCTCAGGGGCAGAGTGATAATAAACATCTCCTTGGAGATAATAATTTCTTCCACCATCATTATCCTCGCATATGCGAGTCGCGCCACCGCCACTAGGCACATTTAATTGCAAACTTTTACTTTCAGGACTCATTTCAGGACTACAACTAGAAATCATAATCACAGCCAAAAATAAAATTCCAAACATTATTTTTTTTCATTTATTATCACTCTCCTTTAATATTATAAAAGAAATAATAATTTTACATATATATATATATGTTCCCATAATTAATTTAAAAAGAAAAAAAGAAAAAAAGTTTTAGTAGTATGTTTGATCTTCATCAAGCATAGGTTCTTCTAATTCATCGCCTTTTCCTAATCTTTTAGCTACCAAAACGATACCTAAAATAACTAAGATCACCAATAAAACAGCGAAACCAATTTCAAGACCTTGTTTTGCATCACTAAAATTCGCACTATTACCAGAGTTGGCATTGTTTGTAATTCTAGTTGAAACATCAAAATCTTCTAAAACATTTGATCCAGCTTTAACTGCAACATTGAAATTATATTCACCAAGATTTACATCTTCATTTATAGAAACAAAAATGTAAGCCATGTTTTCTTCGATTCTAACTTCATATGTTCCAAAGTTTAAACCAATAACTTCAATATCATACTCTACATTTGGATTTTCAAACAAAACCTTGTAAACTATAGCATCGCCTGCTCCAGCAATTTGGCTTTGTGTATCCATACTGATTTGAGATTCATAAGCTTGACCAGCACCAACTACCAAAGTATAAACTTCTTCGTTGTAGTTATCTCCATCATCAAAGTATACCTTAAAGTGTACATCATATACACCGGATGGCACAGTCAATGGTAGATTAACCAATAATTGCTTGTACATCTTATATTCATCATCATCATCTGTAAAGTTGTAGTCTTCTGTAAATAAATCAAATCTATCAGTTCGAGTAGTCAAACCTAATTCAGGAATGTTCATAACAACATAAACATCTTCTTCGTTTTCTCTTCCTTCATTGGACACACCAATACTTGCAGTGAAAATTTCACCAGCATTTGCTTGTAATCCATTTCTGAAATTAACATCAAAGATTTCTATTGAATGTCTTTCCCTTTTGATATCTAATTCAATACTTACAATATCCAAAGGAGTACCATTATCACTAGTCATAGTAATAGTAATATATTGAGTTCCCTCAAGTAAATCTTCGTCATCAGCTATTTCGATTTCGAAAACTTGCCTTCCGATATGGTTTGATTCAATATCAAATTCTTCACTTTCATACTCATCACCATCGAATTCTACTTCAATTTCGACATCTTCAAGAATAGTACCATTCAATACATCAAGACCAGTCCATTCAACAACTACTTCAAAAGTAGAACCTAAATAAACAGGAGCATAAATGTAATTAGTACCATTTGAATCAAAATCGAATTCAATATCATCGATAGTCACAGTTGATATCTCAGCATCTTCTGTAGCCGAAACATTGAAAGCTGTTACTAAAAGCAACATTACAACTGTTAACATTTTCAAATATTTGTTCATCTTTTAACCCTCCATAAGTTAATAAATATGTTACAATTGGACAGTTGTGAACGGTTTATAAATCTTTTGGTAACTCTGAATTCGATTAGAAGGAGCCCCAACGGACCTAAATTTTGTCTTCGCCAAACGCGGATGCAAGGTCAATCATGTATTTCCCATTACCGTACTTATAGACAACAGGTTTGCCTCGAAATAAATCAACCAAGTTTAATTCATATTTTCCAGGCTTAATAACTCTAACAGATTCTATATCTAAAATTATTGGTTCATCATCTTTTTTAATATCCACAATTTCTTTTATGTCCTCTTCAATTTGTAATCGATCTTCTTTAGATAGCTCAGTAGAAATTTTTTTAACTTTTTTCAAAGCTTTATCGCTCATAAAGAAAAAGAATTTACTCCCACAAGAACATCCACTCAATAACTCTTTTGCTCCATCCTCATGAAAATTTCCGCATCTTACGCATTGGTGTGGCATTTTAATCCATCATTAGATCAATCCTATTTGGATTTTTCCTTATTTCTTTTACTAAATTGGCAGGGCCAATTATTGTCAATGTATCTCTATTTCTTAAAAATGCATTATAGAATGCAGATTTTAACATCATTGGAACCTTTTTCTCATCTTTATTTTTCTTGCCTTTCCCAGTTTGTTCTGGCAAAATAGTACAAAAAGATATACCTGAAAAATTTTTTGTAATCTGACCCATAGTTCTTTCAATTAATTGTGCTTCCTCGTGTGGCTTAAGTCTGCCTTGCATTAACACAATTTTATCCTTCTTAACAATTCGAAAAACTTTCTTTAATTTTTCATCCGTTGTCAAGCCGGAATATTCTCTATGAGGTAAATATTGAAAAGATAACATTTTATTTAACTAATCGAAATACCTCCTTATAAAAGTTTTCTATATTTTTGCCCTTACTGGCAGAAATTCCAATCACATCGTACTGTGGAAATGCAGATTCTATCTTCTTTAATTTGGAAGCTTTCAAATCAACTTTATTCCCAACAATCAAAACAGGAATATTTCTAGCAGCTAAATTTCCAATTATTGTAATATTAACTTGTGAATATGGGTTCTTAGTAGAATCTAAAACGACAACAACACAATCCACATCGTCAAGCCATTTAATTGCCTCTATGACTCCTTTTGTTGCTTCCTTGGCCCTTTTTTTTGCTTTAGTTTTACTTATCTTATGTTTTAAAAAATCCTCATAATCGATCTGTGTTGCGATCCCAGGAGTATCAATAAGATTAAAAGATAATTTTTTACCATTACTTTCAATTTCAACTTTTTCTTTAATTTTAATTTCTCTAGTTTCATGAGGCACATTTGATGCACCCCCCATTTCTTCGCCAATCCAATCCATGCAAATTCGATTCGCCAAAGTAGTTTTACCCGCATTTGGCGGACCATAAAACCCTAATTTAATACCTGATTTTTTACGCAATAATCTACCGATTAATTTATTAAAAATAACTTTGAATTTTTTTATCATCTATATAACCTCTTATTCGAAAGTAGACAAAACTTAACTTATAAAGATTTCCATACCAAAACTATTTTCTCCAAAGATATAATGTGAAAGTCTTGGCAGAATTTGTTTCATTGACAATTATAACACTATCAACATAAAGGTTAACATCTGTTTTGATAAAAACCGAATCATCAACAGTATAATTCTTATCAATAGTTTCGGGAATTAAATCAAATAAACTAGAAAATCCTGGACAAGTGCCCACATAAAAAACACAATCCCTATATTCCTGATTATTTTGAACTTGGCCCAATATATTTTTTTGCAGTAATGCAATATCTTCCGGGACCCGAGGTTCATCCACTCCCCTCAAAGAAATAGAAAATAAAATAACACTTAATAATATGAGTATGGCAACAACCGCCTCCAAAGTTTGTATATATCCCCTTTTATTTACCATGTTTTGATCAAAACAGTAATTTGTTCAATTCCCCCACTTTCATTTATTAATACATCTGACCAACTAACTACATAAACATTATCATCTGCAGTAGGTTCACTAACATTATAATTAAATAATAATGTTGAAAAGTCAACAGAATCATAAACATAAACACTCGCATCCCTATTTAAAGGATATTTCAATTCCGCTTTAAAATCAGAATAATCTAATGAAGAAAGATCATTAAATCTTTTTTCAGAAAATCCATATAATCGTTCACCTACGCCAAGGGTCGCATTATATTCAACCGAGGATCCATTGGCAGAAGGATGAGTATTATTAAAATAATCAGAAACATACATATTATACTCATATACGCTCCCGGGATTAACACTTGTCAAAAATATTAAATTATCATTATGAATAGTCACATTGCTCACCTCAGAATCATTATTATCAATCAAAAATATATTCTCAATATTAATTCCTAAACCACTCATGCCCTTAACATTAATCTCGCAATCATGCACTTCATTAGCAACTTCAAAAAATATTGGATAATTATATACTTCATGATAGCTAGCATCCTTAAACCCTTCAACAGCAATTTCACCCAAATATTCATCTGAAAACTCTGTTGTTAAAGATGGGCCAAACCAAATAAATAACAGCAAAACAAATATAACAAATATTCCAAAACTTATTACCCAGTCCACATGAGATAAACCTTTCTTATTCATTTTAAAATCCTACGGCAATAGTGAATGCCATATACCCAATAAACATTAAAACAAGAGAATGTTTTAATCCAAACTTTAAACTTCCTTCTGAAAACTTTCCAACCATTAATCCAGTAAAAAATCCTTGAATCAATAACAAAAATGTGAAAATCATATTAAAATCAATAGATGTTGCATATATCGCAGTAGATGCTGAAGCGCCAGTATCCTCAAGACTAACTCCTTGTAAAACACTCCCCCCAACTTGCGTTAATTGAGGTAATAAAAACACTTGCAAAGCAATCATAATTCCAACAAACATTATGAAAATAAAATATCCTTGCAAAACTTGAGAGAAAATATTTGCCCTTCGTTCATCTTTAATTTTTTTAATTTCCAAAACAGAAGTAGTAATGGATTCAAGCACTTTATCAATATGCCCTCCACTTTGTTCGGCCTCAATAACAATTGCCATAGAACGTTTAATCAAAGGATTTTTAGTATCTTTTGAAAACCTCAAAAATGCCTCCCTAAGGGATACTCCCCATTCAATTTGATAAATCAATTTTTTTATGTATGGTGTTAATGCACCAAAATCATTATTTTTTAATTCAGTAATTGCTTTTGGAATTGGAATACCAGTTTTTGCACCATCTGAAACCGCCCTAACAAATTCTAAAAAGTTTGCCTCCACATCTTTGTTGGATTTATTTTCAGCAAGGACATCTAACCAAAACTGAATGACTGCTGCAAGAAATGCAATTCCCAACATAGGTTTAAACCATCTTGATTCAAGAGGATATAATACAAATATGGCGAATAACAGTATTAATGCACCAACAAATATTCCAATTGCGTGTCTTGTTTTAAATTTCATTTAAGACACACTCCGGTTAGTTTCTAAAAATAATATAAACAGTATATTCAAAAATGGCAACAAAACAAATGTTCCCAATTTTGCCAATAAGGCAATAGGAATGCCAGATACTTCTGGAGAAATTTTTTCCAATATGGCAAAAGTAACAATAAACAATAATGGGCCAGCAATCAAAAACCCAGTATAAAATTCAGAATATGTTGCGATAGTTTCTAATCTCTTCTTCTGATCCAACCTATATTTATTTAAACTATCTGAAGATTTGTCTTGCAAATATTGCCTGATATCTCCCCCAGTTTCAATTGTGGAAACCATCCCATTAAACAACTCTCTCAAGTCTCCAGAAGGAGTAGATTTTGCAACTTCCCTTAAAGCATTTGATAAATTGAGTCCAAAAACATTGACATAATTTAAAACCCTCTTTAGTTCCTCTTTCAATTCGTCGTATTCATTTGAATCTACCAATAATTTAAAAATTTTTATTGGTTGAGCACCAGACCCAGCAATCGAAGCCATATGTGCAATTCCGAAAACAAGTTCTTGATCAATTTTAACCTTTCTATCATTAGAAATCATGAATGGATATCCATAAACAATTCCAAAAACAGAAACTGTGCCAAATAAAGAAAAGAATAAAGATAACAAAATACTTTTTGTAAATATATATAGTGATATTAAAAATATTGGCAATGAAATTAAAGCCGTAAATAAAATTACACTCAAATATGTCCTTGATAGAATTCTAACATTTGAAGAAGATAATGCATTCAACAAAGGTTTGACATAAGGCGGATTTTTTTTAATAACTTCAAACGATAAATTTTCCATAAAAAAATTAGATAATTTCGAATAGGGATTTGTTTTATAAACTACCGTATCAGTAACTTTTTTCTTTGTTGTTTCTTTTTTAAGGGCTTTTTTTATTTGTTTATCCCCCAACTTTAACTCTTTCATAAATTTCTTTTTTTCACGTTGAGAAATCTGAATTGCATCTACTGGGATCGCTTTCTCAATTTCATTTTTCTTCTTAAATCCATATTTCATTTTATCCCAAATTTATGCAAAACCCCATCTGGAGATTTATAATAAGTATCGATTACTTTTTGCACTTCATGAAAATCAAACATTCCAGCATTATACATTGCAATCAATAACAATGTTCTATTTTTCCATTCTTGGATAATATTCTCTTCACTCAATCCTTGTTGTTTAATCAATTTATTAAAAATATGTGATTCTGCCACATAATCATATTTATCGCTAATTGGATTCCAAATAAATGGTTTATTTACAATATTTCCACCTTCTTTTCCAATACTGATAATTTCATTAACATCTTTTAATCTTCTAACAGATTTTCCACCTCTTTTTGTGGAAGTCATAGAAATCACAACATCCATAGTTTCAACCAATGACGCAGATAGATTAATAGGCGGGGTTTCTAAACGTTTAACCATCGTATCTACAGAATCTGCATGCATAGTACCAAAAGAAGGATGTCCGGATGCCATTCCCTGAAACAAAACATAGGCCTCTTCTCCCCTAATCTCACCAACAATAACATAATCTGGATTCTGCCTAAAACTTTCCTTAAGTAAATTAAACATTGTTACTTCCCCATATTTTTGACCAACAAGATTTGCCAATCCAACTCCTTCCCTAGAAACAGAAGGCAACCAATTCGAGTGCTCCAAATTTAATTCTCTTGTATCCTCAATAGATACAATTCTTGCTTGAGGAGGGATGAAAAACGTTAAAGCATTGAGCAAAGTTGTTTTTCCAGAACCAGTTCCACCGATAACCATTATATTTTTCCCATATTCAACAGCCATCCACAAATAGGCTAGTATATTTGGAGAGATGGTTCCAAACTTGATCAATTGTGTTGGTGGCCAAGGATTTTTAGTAAATTTTCTTATTGTGAAAGTCGGACCCCTAGAAGAGATATCCCCTGTATAGGTCGCATTTACTCTTGATCCATCGGGCAACGCCCCATCCAATAAGGGGGTTGCATAAGAAACATATTTCCCAGTTTTTTGAGCCAACTTTTCAACAAAACTAGCTAATTCTGGGACATCTTTGTAAATAACATTAGTTTTAATATTTCGATATTTTCTATGCACTACATACAATGGATATCCCGCACCATTACATTCTATATCTTCTATAAAATAATCATTCAGCAAAGGTTCAATTTTTCCCATTCCAACAAAATCCCTGTATATATAATACATTAATTTCAAAAAAGAATCTCGCGGAGGGGTAATCCTCAATTCGCTTAACAAAACTTTAACATTTTTCTCTAAATACTCAATCATCTTCTCATCTTTTTCAAGACTCAGATAACTGATATTGATTAATTCTCTAATCCCATCCTCTAATAATATCAGAGTTTTTTTTTCTTCTGAATTTAATTCTGGCTCATCAACATAATAAATCAATTCCTTTAATTTTTCATCCCAATAAATGTGGGCATAAGCATATGGTTTCAATAAACCATATCTAAAATTTATCTCTTCCTTATTAACATCTGGAAACTCTGGTTTCACCGTATTTGGTTCAATATTAAATACTGTATGGGATTTACTAGGTAAATCCGGTAATTCTTTTTTTGACATTTCATGTAATTTTTTCATAATTGAGTCATAACCACATTAATCGGGCTTTCTCCTCCATTTGCAATTGATAATCCAACCTCTCCAGAAAGTCTTTCTGGACCAGAATAGGATAAATTAAGATTGACATCCGTATAATCTAATTTTAAATTTACTAAGTACTTTCCACTAACTGCAGAATCCTCTGTTAATATGAATAAATTTCCTTCTTGAATTTCCACCCCAACTTCAGAAATTAATGCAGAACTTTCAATACTCCATTCAATAACTTCCAAATCTTCTTTTATAAAAAAATCTCCCCTTCCAATATCCAAACTAACAATCCTTTGGGACCCGGGACCTTCATGATAAACTGTCCTAATACTCCCATCTAAATTAATCATTAAATCCTTAGTTTGCTTAACAGTGAAATCATCTTTCATTTTAGTTATGGCCGGCAAACCTGCAGCCAAAATTATGGATAACAGAATGACGCCCAAAGCAAAATATAAAATTGCAGAAATCCAAATATCACCCTTCTTATACATACACTAAAAATGAAAAATTTCATTTAAATATCTTTCTAAAAAAATTAAAGAAAAAAAGAAAAAATTATATTTCGATTGTAACAGGATTACAACCAACTTCACACAGCCCATCTTCACCAAACACCGTTATGAATGCCTTCATTTGGAAAGCGCCCGCGTCAGTTGATTGAGCATGACTCGAATAACTATTTATCCCGGAAGGATCATTACTGGATATTGTAGACCCATTGAGTGCAAATTGTACAATTGTGATATTTTTTATATCAGTTGGACCCTCATTAGTAAAAATCACTGCGCTTGTACCAGAACTAAGTTTAAGATCGTCAGTCAATTCTAAACAAAGATTTTGAGCCTCAATTTCGCAATCAATATTACCAATATCATTTTCAACAGTACCAGTTATCCAAGTAGTAACTAAAAAAGATAGAGCAATAACAATTCCAACAATTAACACTGTAGCAATTAATGCCGAAACTCCTTTTTTATTATTCATTTTTTCACCTCCTTTTTAATTATAATTAAATATGAATATGTAAAAAATAAGATTATATCTATTTGAATATTGTGGTAATATTAAAAGAAAAAAATTAAAGAAAAAAAGAAAAAATTATAGTTCTAATAATACTGGAGAACATTCCACACTACATAATTCATCTGCATCAGTTCCAACCATAAACACTTTGAAAGCAATATCGCTACTCCCTATACTAGTATTAATATTTGATTTATATGCACTCAGATCAAATTCAGACCCCGAATTAGAATTTCCATCCTTATCATAATGAACTACATTCAATCCCTTTATATCAGTTGCACCCTCATTAGAAACAATAAGTTTATTACCCGCACCATTAACAGATAACTTCACAGCACTAGTTAATTCACTACATCTCTCTTGAGCTTCCATTTCACAATCAGTATCATCAATCGTATCTTCAACACTACCAGTTATCCAAGTAGTAACTAAAAAAGATAGAGCAATAACAATTCCAACAATCATCACAGTAGCGATTAATGGAGAAACTCCTTTTTTATTATTCATTTTCTTACCTCCTTTTTAATTATAATTAAATATAATTATATCTAAAATAAAATTATATCTATTTAAATATTGTGGTTTAAATTTCAACATAGAATCCATCACATTCCAATCCAGAAACATAAGGAATTACTTTCACTCCAGAATACACTCCACTATCAGAACTAGCATTTCCGAATCCAAATCCAGAAATACTCGAAGTTAAAGAATTATATCCAATTGAACCATTCTCGGCCGTCCAAAGAATTGCAACAGAACTAAAATCATTTGGACCTTTGTTTTGAATATTGACACGCACACTCTCAAAAACAAATTCAAAGTCCGTCAAAGCACTCCTGCAAATTTCCCTAGTTTCAATATCAAAAACAGGATTATCGGTTTGATCTTCAACACTGTCTTTGGCCCAATTGACAACCAATAAAGATAATCCAATAGTAATTCCAATTAATAAAATAGTAGCAATTAGTGATGAAACCCCTTTTTTAAACATAAAAAGAAAAATAAAAAAAGAAATATATAAAGTTAACCTTTATGCAGACAAACAAACCACATTTATTGTCTGAGTTTTATCTTTGCAATACTTTGTACCTCCACCAGCCCAAATCAATGGAACAATATCAGTAGTTAAAGTATTTCCAACAACATCAAAATCATACTCGAAACTTAATTTGCTAGTTACACCCTCCCTAACTTCTTGAGATATTGATTTTACATCATCAGCCAAATTGCCATCAATACTTACTTTGAAAGCACTCAGTCCAATGTCACCAGTATTTTCTAAATCAAAATACACTAATTTATTAGTATCTAATGAATTTTGTAAACAATTAACATTAGTTATACTAAATCCTACATCTTGCATGCATGCTTGATCTGCAGTTATTCCAGATTTATCTAAATTCTCAGCAACATAATCCCCATACCACCAAAATACAAGAAATGCGATAACAATAACAATTGCAACTAACAATATACTTGCTACTAATGGTGAAACTCCTTTTTTATTAACAATTTCCATTTATTCCCTCCTTAATTATTACTTCTTTATTTTTACAACTTATTAATTCTCCCTCAGGTTTTATCCAAGGCATTACTCTAATTTCTGCAATTCCTGCAGTAGAGAGGGGATACGAATAATCACATGCTTTTGTAGACTCATCCACAGCAACATTAAAATCAGCACCACGACTAATCCCATATATAGTCTCAATCCCAAAATCTAAGGGGGATGCAGACAAATTCACATCACACCATTGCAAGGCAGAAACATTGGTCACTCTCCCAAAAGAAAACTTATGGACAGAAAAAGACCCTGTACTCGTAACATTTACTTTAATCATACTTCCATTAAGGCAGACCCCCTCAACAGAAATACTTACATCATCGCAATATCCCACCATCGGATCAATCTCAAATTTATCAACTTCAGAAGTTAACGCATTTATAACTAAAAAACCAATACTAACTGACAAAGTAATAATTAAAATGTACGATATTAAAGGTGAAATTCCTCTTTTCATATTTCGTTTAATCTTTTCCATCTTTTATATATTTCTAATTTGTAAACTGTTGAATATTGGGTGAAAAACTAGGATCCCATTCTCCAGAACCATACGTCTCATTGAGATCTCCACTTTCAGTTCTCAAAATAACTTTGAATTCTGGATTGCCAGAAGTCAAATTGAAAGGGTGCAAAATTCCAGCGATACTTAAATTGAAAGGACTATTATCCACAGTTAGACCACTCCAATCTTCACCAAAATTTTGCGAAGTAATTGGGACCTTGTAAATGAAATCTTTTCCCCCAATTCGCACTGTGACATCTTGTACAAATTCTTGATTGTTTCCAAATATTTTTTCACCATTGACGGCCCCTGCAGAATCCAAATAATTTTTAATAGAAATGTTATCTTTATCCCCATATACAAATAACAATCCCAAATTTGGATTTCGTTTCTGAGCATATTCTAGAAATGAGGTGGAAAACAATTCCAATTCGTCAGCAACAAGTGTATGTTCTTTAACAGCATTATTTGCAACCTTCGTTGATTCAGATAAATAATTTTGAGAAACACTATTGAAATCCTCCCAAATAACTGCCTCAGAAATACTGTTCACTTGATAAGTTACTCCAAATATGGCTAAAGATAATATGAATACAATAATTAAATAAAATTGCCCTCTTTTGTTCATACGCATAAATTGATTAAAACCTTTAAAAAACTAACGATTGAATTCCAAAACATCTTTTGCCAAGTCCTGCAAATTCAATGATTCATCATATAATTTTTCTTCATGATTTTCAATTTCATCCTTAACCAAATAATTATTATAAATGTTGAAGAAAAACATGGCCATCCTAGAAATTCCCCATTTTTCTTTATAATCCAATTCTAGATCAGTATCAATAATAAAGTTTAATTTTCCACTAACTAAATTTTCAGAAAGGGAATTTACTTCAGCAGCGATTATTTCAATACTAACCTTGTACTTGATGTAATCAGTAACTTTTTTCTCACCCAATAAAACATATTTTATCTCATGCCCTTTATCTTTTACTTTATCTGCATGCTCTTTTTCTTCAAAGGAATAATCATTATCAACAATCCAGCCTTTCATTTCAGAATATAATCTACTCAAATCAAAAACGCCATGATATTTCATATTGTGTTTAGAAAAAACCTTTATAGTTTCACTGACCATATTAAACTTTAGAATCAACGATTAATAAACTTTACTCTTTGCAAGAATCGCATAACCACTTGCCACCAATCTTGGTTAAAGGTCCATGAGATTTGCAAGCATAGCAATTTCCTTCCATAAATCCATTCAGCGAAGCTTTTCGATCGCCATCTTTAATTTTGAAAGATTCAATAACAATATCATATAATTCTGGTTGAATACTTAATATGTCTTTGTGGGTGAGAACTCCAACCACAATTCCCTTATCAATAACAGGCAACCTTCTAATTTCTTCAATTCTCATTAAAACCATTGCATCATAAATATCTAATTCAGGTTCAGCATAAATTGGTTTTTTTGACATTACTTCGCTAATGGGAGTTTTCTTAAGGTCTACATTCTTAGCAATAACCTTATTCAATAAGTCTCGCTCAGTAACAATACCCAATAATTTGGTTTCATCAACAACAAGCACACTTCCAACTTGTTCATCAATCATCTTTTTAACACAATTCAATACATTTTCATCTGCATTGACAGAAATTGGATTCGCAGTCATCGCATCAACAATCTTTATGCCGGTTTTCATAATAAAAATAATACTTGCAAATTAATAAAGTTATCTGTGATAAAAAATATCCCTACTGAAAAGGGACAAAACCAAAACATTTATAAAAGGATCAAGCGTCAAAAAACTAGCTCCGGAGGTTATGATAAAAATGACAGATAAACAACCAGTATATATTCTACCAGAAGATGCACAAAGAACATTAGGCAAAGATGCACAAAGAAACAACATTATGGCTGCAAAAATAGTTGCAGAAACAGTTAGAACAACATTAGGTCCAAAAGGAATGGATAAAATGTTAGTAGATCCTTATAATAATGTAACAATCACAAATGATGGTGTTACAATTCTAGATGAAATTGCAGTAGAACATCCAACTGCAAAAATGATTGTTGAAGTTGCAAAAACTCAAGAAAATGAAGTTGGCGATGGAACAACAACTGCAGTAATTATTGCAGGAGAATTATTGAAAAATGCTGAAAAATTATTAGATGAAAAAATTCATCCAACTGTCATCACAAGAGGTTACAGATTGGCATCTGAAAAAGCAAACAAAATTCTAAATGAGATCGCCGAAGATATAAACATAAACGATCAAGAATTATTAAAATATATTGCTGAAACAGCAATGACTGGAAAAGGAGTAGAATCTGCAAAAGATAAAATTTCCGATATTTGTTTACACGCAATAACTCAAGTAACAACAGAAAAAACAGATAAAGATAATATTAAAATTGAAAAAAAAGTTGGCGAGGGCATAGAAGATTCTGAATTAATCAAAGGAATTGTTATAGACAAAGAAAGAACACATTCAGAAATGCCAAAGAAATTAGAAAATGCTAACGTCGCATTAATTGACATACCATTAGAAATCAAAGATACAGAGATAGATGCGAAAATACAAATTTCAGATCCGGCACAACTACAATCTTTCTTAGATAAAGAGGAATCAATCCTAAAAGAAATGACTGATAGAATAAATGATTCTGGAGCAAAAGTAGTTATCTGTCAAAAAGGAATTGATGATATGGCACAATATTTCTTAGCAAAAAAAGGAATTTTTGCATTGAGAAGGGTGAAAGAATCCGACATGAGGAAAATTGCAAAAGCAACTTCAGGAAAGATTGTAAGTAACTTGAAAGAATTATCAAAAGAAGATTTAGGGTTCGCAGGGCTTGTTGAGGAAAGAAAAATCAGTAATGAAAAAATGACTTTCATAACAAAATGTGAAAATCCAAAAGCAGTAACAATCTTAGTTAGGGGTGGAACAGAACACGTTGTTGACGAAGTTGAAAGAGCAATAACTGACGCATTAGGAGATATAACTGCAGCACTAAACGATGGGAAAATTGTAGCGGGCGCAGGTTCACCAGAAATGGAAGTTTCCAAACAATTGAAAGAATATGCACACACATTAAGTGGAAGAGAGCAACTAGCAGTTCTTGCATTTGCAGAAGCACTAGAAATAATTCCAAAAACATTGGCAGAAAATGCTGGCCTTGATCCTATCGATATGTTAACTGAAATGAAAGTTAAACATGATAACAATGAAAAATGGGCAGGAATAGATGTTTATAATGGGAAAATTGTAAACTCTTGGGATGCAAAAGTTTTAGAACCACTCAAGGTTAAAACTCAGGCAATAAAATCTGCTTCAGAAGTTGCGGAATTGATTTTAAGAATCGATGACATAATTGCAGCATCAACAAATGGGCAAGAAATTCCACAAGGTGGAATGCCCCCAATGATGTAAAATGTTGTTTGAAGAATCAAAAGAAAATCCAGAATTGAGGCAAGAATTTCTAAATAAATTGGAATTGAAAAGGGCATTTGTAAATTCTATAAAATATGATTCAACAAATCAATACAAAAATATAGATTTAGAAAACGAAATTGCAATGAGGACTGTTATTAATCCAAATCAAAATTTACTTAGTGGAATAATGGGGACAAAATCAGACATTGTCGTTTATCCAACCTCATTCACATGGTTCATAGGAAGTACAAAGGAAAATTTTTTATCTACTATGGAACACGAACTAAGGCATGCAAAGCAAGCATACATGCATCCTGAAAAATATTTTCCCCAATTATCAATATTAAAATCTGAAAACTATTCAATAGAACAGAAAGAAGATTATATAATTCAAACTACAATTATTGCAGAAATAGATGCATATGAAAATCAATTGGCAGATATAAGATTAGGAAAAAGAAATGTCACAAATGATCTTGAAAATTGCATAATTAAAAATTTAAAACATTATTATTCAAAACTATCTCAACAAAAACTTTTATAAAATAACTAATCTAAATTCTTATATGTTTTTCAAGAAAAAAAACAAATTAAAATTCACGCTAATAAAAGAAGCGATAGATGAAAATTTAAAAAACAGAAAATTTACTATGGCATTAGCTCTTTATTCTAAACTACAAGAAGAATATCTGAATCTGGGAAATGAACTAAGGCACATTCACTATGAAGACTATCAGATTACTCAAAATAAATTAATTCTTTTGATGAAAGTCCAAGAATTAATAAGGGTTACAAAGACAGATGATATTGAAGCAATAAATAAAAAGTTGACAGATGTTAATGACTATCTATTTCATAAAATCGGAGAAATTCCAGAAAGATTTTATTCATACTTGCAACACAATTATTCACAAGCATATAAAGTATATGAGCACAAAATTCACAAAGCAGAATTAAGTTTATTATTAGAAACAATAAAAACCATGATTAGAGAACAAAACTACGATAGAGCATTATCAATTTTTCCAGAAGTGATGAAGATATTTAACAAAACAATCGCCTTCAAAAGGAATGATGAATTGGCGAAAGAATTGAGCGATTTAAAGGCTCATCTTAAAATGTCATTATTAAAACAACATGCATATTCAGAAGTTTCCAAAGTTGATGAAAAAACAATAAAAAAGTTATTGAGAAAAAAAATAAAAAAAGTTATTGAGAAAAAAGAGAAACCAATAAAAAAACTTCCTGAAGATCCAGAAAATAAAGATATTCAAGACTTGAAAAAATTAATAAAGAAAAATAAAATAGATGATTCTACAATACAATTTGAAAAAGTTTTCAATTCCAAAGTATTATAAGTTCTACCCTAATTCAAATATTGAATGACTACAGTATTAGGATTAAAAGCGGAAAAAGGGAAAAAAGGAATAATAATGGCATCCGATTTGCAAGGGACTGCCGGAGATCAAAAAAGTATTATTAGAAAATTACATATTAACAAAAGTAGAAATGCAGTCTTTGGAATTGCAGGAATCTATGACCAAGAATTTGAAAACTTCTTAGAAGAATTAAAAGAGGATAAGTACGACATCGAACAAATTGTTGAAACAGGAATATTTCCGGAATTATTGGGATTGAACCTTAATAGATGGGACAATCAAATTCCAGACGATACCTATAATGGGTTATTTTTAGCAACAAATTTTGAAGAAGAACCAAAACTTTATACTTGTTGGCCATTGGGTGGAGTAGAAGAAAGATTAGGAATATACATGGGTAGCGGTTCGCAATATGTAGAAGAATATTTAGATTCAGAACAAATTATATCCCTAGCAAAAGGAAGAAGAGATCCACTAGATTCAAATAATATAACTTTAGAACAAGGAATAGATTTAGCAGAAACTGCATTAAATTTTGCAATACATGATTTATATTCCGGCGGACTAGATATGATGATAATAACAAAAGAGGAAATCTATGATTCACCAGAATTAAAAGAAGAAAGAGACAAAGGAAGAAAAAGGGCAATCAAAAAAATCAAAAATAAAATTAATTATTCTTAAGATAATCCCTAATTAAAATTAAATCTTTTTTATCTTTATCTCTAGAAGTATTTTCTTTCCATTTAACAACATCATTTAAACATACATATCTAAAACCCTCAATAATTTCAGAGTTTTTAATTAAATCATCAATATCCATCCCAAACCAATCTCGATAAACATCAACATTACCAATACATACACACCTGCCACTTAAACCATACTTATCAATTAAATTATTCCAAAGATTTTCGGAAACGACAATATCAATATCTAAATTTTCTCTCAATGATCTTATTGCCAATGGACCACTACCAAAAATAGCATACTCATTTTCGGGTAAACCCAAATCCTTCAATTCATTTAGATATTTCATATAAAAAAAACAACACAAAAACCTTTATAAAACTCTTTATTTACATTCAAATCATGTTTAAGTTTCTAAAAAAGAAGATAAAGGGTGCAGTAAAAAATATCTCTCAAGAGGTTGAAGAAAAAGCACAAGAAGAAATTGTAGAAATGATCAAAGAAGAGAAAGTTGAACCTGACACAATAATTGAAAAAGAAACAAAAGAAAAAATACAGGCAATAATTGAAAAAGAACCAAAACAATCTCTAGCTTCCAAATTAAAAGAAAAAGTAACCACAAAAAAGATTTCTGAAAAAGAATTCGAAAATTTATTCTGGGAATTAGAATTAGCATTATTAGAAAACAATGTTGCAGTAGAGGCAATAGAAAAAATAAAAGAATCATTAAAAGTGGATTTGGTAAATGTGCCATTAAACAAAAATAATATAGAACAAATAATTGGCGACTCATTAAAAGACGCAATAAAAGAATTATTTAAAGATTCAAATTTTGATTTGGTCGATAAAATAAAAGAATCTGAAAAACCATATGTTATTTTACTTCTAGGGGTGAACGGTTCTGGAAAAACAACAACAACCGCAAAATTGACAAAACTATTACAATCAAATGACCTAAAGATTGCCCTATCGGCCTCAGACACATTCAGGGCAGCAGCAATAGATCAATTACAGATCTGGGCAGACAAATTAGATGTTAAACTAATAAAACATGATTACGGTTCAGATGCTGCGGCAGTAGCATTTGATGCGATACAACATGCCAAGGCGAAAAAAGTAGATGTGGTCCTGATAGATACTGCCGGAAGGATGCATTCAAATATTAATTTGAGAGATGAACTAAAAAAAATAGTTCGTATTGCAAAACCTGATTTAAAAATATTTGTAGGGGAATCAATTACTGGAAATGATTGCATAGAACAAGCCACAACATTTAACAAATCCGTTGGAATAGATGGCATAATTCTTTCTAAAGCAGATGTTGATGAAAAAGGTGGAACTGCAATCTCAATTTCTCACGTAACTGATAAACCAATTCTCTATCTTGGTACTGGACAAGAATTGAAAGATATAGAAAAATTCAATTTGGATAAATTGATTCAAAGTTTAGGTTGGTAATTATTTCAGCAATTTAGTGTATCCACTAACATTTTTAATACCATATAATTTTATTATTTTTTCTTTAGATAATTTACTTAATATTCTATCATGTTTTTTAAATTGGGCATTAATAAATTTCGTGTGTTCATTTTTCCAATTTTTATTTGATCGAACATATTTTGCCCAAGTTTCTACAGATGCGATTCTTTGATCTTTCATAACCTTGACTCCATTATCATTCTTTTAATATTAATTATTTCTTCCTCATTTATTAATTCTTCGTAAACAATTCTTAAATGTCGCGCATCCTCTAAATCTTTCTTGCTTTTAAGATAATTTTCTTTAAATGCAATATTCATTTCTATAGAACTAAACCAAATATCCAATCCTGTCAATTCCAATTTTGTTTTTGTTTTTATTTGATAATCATCTAATTTATCTTTTGCAAATTTTAATTCCATTTCAGGAAGAGGTTTATTTTTTAGAGTATATCTAACACTAGTATCATTAATTAAATAATCATATATCTCTTCATAATTATTTGATTGTAAACAAACAAATCCGTCATTTTCGAGACTTTTATGAATAATTTCGAATTTCTCTTTAGTTTGATTAGGGATTATCATATCTATGTCTTCAGTAGATCTTGCCCTACCTGAAGAAATTACTACAAATCCAGAAACAATTATATATTCTGTATATCTTTCGATTAATCTGCAGAATTTTATACAAAACTTATCCAAAATATTTTTTTCAGGTAGTAAACGCATGATATAACTAGTAATTGCGTATTTATAAATCCTTTTCTGGTGTTTGGCAAACAAGAATTGAAAGATATAGAAAAATTCAATTTGGATAAATTGATTCAAAGTTTAGGTTGGTAATTTTCTCTATAATAGAATCCAAATATCACCACAAGAAATAATAGAATTCCTATAATTCCAGAAAACGGAACTTCAGAACTATATAAAATACATAAAGCACTACTACTATTTAATTGGGAACCATTTCCCGCATACAAAGTCCAATTCGAAACCCCATACTGATTTCCATCCCCATCTTCTTCACAAGAAGTATATACTATGTATTCATCCGGCCCGACAACAGGGGCAGGAGAACTACAATCACTTGGATCAAAACCAGTACAATCAGTTAAACAACTTAAAGTTCCATCATCAAATCCTTCAGTAATACACGTTTCAGAAAAATTTGCACTTCCATCGCAAGTTTCATTTAAACCATCATCATTTGGAGTTTGAATAATATTATCTCCACAAACAAAATCATTATTATAACATCCACCAATATCAAACGTACAATCGTCTAAACAACCTAGAGTTCCACCATCAAATCCACCAGGAATACTAGTACAATTTTCTCCACCCAAATCATCATCAGAGGTTCCGGCAGAACCATCATGACCAAGTTCGCAAACCTCTCCCAATCCAATAGAAAAATCACCACAACAACCAGTGGCACCACAATCAGGATCATCTGAAGCAGTACAATAACTCGGACAAATATCATTACAGCCATCAGGAATACATGTAGACGATTGAGATTCAATCATCGTTATAGTTTTCAAATCTAAAATATCAAGTGTACTTAATATAGAATATATAACATTCATCTCCCCTACATTAACCAGATTCGGCGGCAGAGTATAAGAAATTACATTTCCATTAATTATGACATCCCCACTATCAAGTGCAATTAATTCCCAAAAACTATCATCACCTTTGAAAAATTCAATTGAATGAACATCAACATCAATAGTTCCTTCAACAACAGTAATCGTAATATCGCAACTCTGATCAATATAACATTGATTGGGTGAAACTTCAATAACAATTGGATCAATAACCCCTTCTCCTTCATCCATAACAAAACTAACCCATCCACCACTTTGATCTTCAATATTAATATGATCTATTAAATCATAAATTTTCAATTCAATATCGCCAGAACAAAAGGTATTTGCAGGGATTGTAAACCTAATCGCCCCATCTGAGTATTCTTTAGTTATCTCACTTTGATCGAGGTAAAGCGAATTTGAACAATCATCAGTTCCACTCACAGCCACATCACCATAAAACTTTCTTCCTTCATCTTGACTAGCAATTGAAATTTCACAAGGTTCATCGGCAACGCAACCAGGATCAGAAAAAGCTAAATCATCTGCAAAAGGATTTAAATTATACCAATTAAAACCTTCTGCCCATCCACCGCCCGAACATGCACCGCCATAACTAACCCCTACAACTCCCACAGGATAAGTGTCTGCAGGAAGGGTAATTACACCAGATGAACTATCCACATTTAAATAGAATGGTGAAACACATTCACCTCCAGAAGGAGGCATACAACCATCAACAGCAGAAAAAGTATATCCGCCGGTAGGATTCCAATTACAAGGATAATCAATATCTAATTCACTTCTATGGCTAGAACCAAGCACTCTCCAATTCTCAAAATTAACTGGACTTCCCAAGTTGGTTATCCTAAATTCCTGAACACAATCTGAATCACGAATGCAATAATTATAACTCATACTAGTTTGATCAAAAATATCTGGTTGCGAAAATCCACCACAGGTATCAATGCCACAATCATCAGAACTAACAAAATTAACTAAAAATAAAACTAATACAAATATCAACAAGATAAAAAACCATTTCATAATAAATTAAACAATTAAGAATTTAAAAAACTTCCCCAAAAAAACAAAACTATAAAAACACTAACCAACCAAAGATAATATGTTATTTGAAATAATATCGAATGAATGGTTCATAACCGCATTAATTATTTGGTCACTTCCATGGAAAGGAGTAACATTATGGAAATCAGCAAGAAATAAACAAAAAAAATGGTTTATAGCTTCATTATTACTAAACACATTTACAATATTGGAAATAGTTTACTTAGGATTTTTTCAAAAGAAAAAGAAATAAACTTTAACGAGGACGATTAGATTTTCCAAAAAATTTACGATAACTAGTTTTATAATTTGCCGCATCAACTTCCTTTTGAGTTAGCGGCCTCACATTACTTCTAGAAACAAGAAAATCCAATTTTGACTCAGAATATACTTTCAATTTTCGATATAAATTATAATTAGGAATATTTTGACACATAATATCCCTATTTTTACGACTATAAGCATATCTCTCAAGATAATCGCAAATTCCCATAAAAAATAAACAAAATCTAACTATTTAAATATAATTAAACTCAAAAAATGTTAAAAAAATTAAATGATTCTGTACCAAGGTTTAAGAGCAAATACAGATGCTTCAACTTCTGCTTGAGTAGGCTGCTTTATCTCAATTGCATGAATAAGCTTAGAAAGCTCCGGACTTCTTCGACGCACACCATACTTGAGACCTTTATAACGCAACTTAGAAAGTTTTCTATATAAATTACAATTAGAAGCATTAGAAATGTTTTGACATATATAATCCTCAGATTTACGCTCATAAGCACATCCATTAATATGATCGCAAATTCCCATAAAAAAGAAACCAAATCTAACTATTTAAATCTAATTAAACTAACAAATAAAAAAATTATTCTTCTTTTCTTTCTATTGACATATTTCTTTCCAGTAATAGTTATGTATTAGACGCCAGAAATCAATTGAAACAAACATGTATTAAATAAATAATTCTTTATCTAACGAACAATCATTTTCATAGAAAATGGTGTTCAGTTGTAAAACAACTTGAACTAATGTAATGTTGACAGTTTCTGGAAAACACAATCGTAAAGAATGATTTATATGGGTTAAATTTATATAATATATTATTTAATAAATTTATATGCGAAAAAAGAGGAGTGAAAAGGAAACTAAGAAAAATAATTACATAATTAATTACATCTTACTGGCACTCATAGTTATTGGAATAATTTCAAATATATTGGTTAGATATAATTCTGGAAATCTAACAGCACTTCTTATAGCATTGGACCTTGTTCTTGGTTCTTTTGTCATTTATTCTTTATACAAAAAAATGAAGTGGGTTTATCTCTTTTTTATTATTATGAATGTTATAGTTTTAATACTTTGGAGTATTTCTTTAAATAACCCAAGTTACATACTATCTTACGAAGGGCTTTGGAGTATTGTTATTATTTTATTATCTTATGGTATGCTAAATAAATTAAATCCAAAAAAATATAAAACTCTTCCTTGGTTAAAGATATAAATATCTAATTCTCTGTCTAACAAACAATCATTTTCATAGAAAATGGTGTTCAGTTGTAAAACAACTTGAATTAATGTAAGATTGACAAAAAGAAATTTTTTACTCAAAAACTAAAGTCTCACGGAATTTCTGTAAATGCTCTCCGTTATCTGGTCTTATCATATCAACTAGAACAATAGAAGGATAATTACCTGTTTCTTTTTTGTATGTATCTGTGTAGTCCAATGCCTTTTTTCTATATTTTTCAGCAACTTGTAGTTTAGATCCATCTTGTTCAAAAAACTTTCCTGCAACTTCGGGAGAGCCCCATCCAAAATAACCAGCTGCCTTTATACGATTCCAAAAATTCATATTTACTATTCTATTTAATTTTTCAGTTTCAGAGACTACCCATCCAGGTTCTCCAACACTTAAAAAATCAATATTAACATTTGATTTCCAAGTTTTTCCAAAAGAGTCTTGCACTAAACGTGAAACTAAATTTGAATCTGTTGCCATTCTCATTAAAATAAGAAATAAGGAGTATTTATAAATCTTCCTAATTTAGCAACTTATAAGTAATAACAGTCTAACTAACTATTTAAATCTAATTAAACTAACAAACTTTAAAAACAATCAAATAACAATGATTTCTAATGGTAATGGAAAAACTAAGCAACAATTTAAAGAATGTGCTCAAAAAGATAGCTGGAGCTCCAATAATAAATGAAGCTTTAATCAACGAACTAGTAAAAGATATTCAAAGAGCTTTATTGAGTGCAGATGTTAATGTTAAATTAGTATTAAATTTATCCAAAAATATTAAAGAAAAAGCAATAAACAAAGAACCTCCGAAGGGAGTAAATCCTAGAGATTTCTTAGTAAATATAGTTTACGAAGAATTAACAGTCTTCCTAGGTGGAGAACTTAAAAAAATAAACATAACAAAAAAAAGACCATTCAAAATAATGCTTGTTGGACTTTTCGGAAACGGTAAAACTACAACAACAGGAAAATTAGCAACTTACTATAGTAAAAGAGGTTACAAGGTAGCACTTTTAGGATTAGATGTTCATAGACCTGCTGCAATGAAACAACTTGAACAAATTGGTAAAATAACATCAACTCAAACATTCACAGATGAAAAAGAAAAAGATCCAAAAAAGATTTACGACAAAGTAAAAGATAAACTTACACAATATGACATAGTATTAATAGATACTGCAGGAAGAGATGCTTTATCAGAAGATTTAGTAGAAGAAATAACTTCTTTAAATAAACATATTAATCCAGATGAAAAATTATTAATTATTTCTGCAGACTTAGGACAAACAGCTGAAACACAAGCAAACAAATTCCACGAATCATGTAACATCACGGGAATTATCGCAACCAAAATGGATGGAACTGCAAAAGCCGGAGGTGCACTTTCTGCTGCAGCAACAACTAATGCACCAATTAAATTTATAGGAACTGGAGAAACAAATAACGATTTAGAAGAATTCAATCCAGAAGGTTTTGTTGGAAGATTATTAGGAATGGGCGACCTAAAAGCTTTATTAGAAAAAACCAAAGAAGCTATGACAGAAGAACAAGCACAAGATTTGGGAAAAAGATTTCTAAAAGGAGAATTCAATTTCCTAGACATGTATGAACAAATGGCTGCAATGAATAAAATGGGCTCATTATCAAAATTAATGGAAATGGTTCCAGGAATGGGACAAATAAAACTTCCAAAAGATGCATTAAAAGTTCAAGAAGGAAAATTAGAAAAATGGAAAATAATAATGCAATCCATGACAAAAGAAGAATTAGAAAATCCAGAGATATTAACAAGATCAAGATTAGATAGAATAGCAAAAGGTTCGGGATCCAAAACTGGAGAAGTAAGAGAATTGCTAAAACAATATCGCCAAACTAAAAAAATGTCAAAAATGATGAAGGGCGATCCATCTAAAATGATGAAAAAATTCAAGGGAAAAATCCCGGGAATGTAATTCTATTTGTAATAGGTTATCATTGGCTTAATTGCAAAAACAACAAACAGTACAAAGAACCACCATGCGTTAACACCATGTACCCAATTCATTGCTGCAGGCCAAATTTGTATTACAAAAAATGCAAATGCGATAACAGACAGTTTAACTAAACCCATCTCCCACCATGATATATTTACGTCTTTCATTTATTTGCCTCCTTTTTAATACTAAATTCTAGAATTGGTGATATAAATACTTTTCCTACAATATATTTATAAATAATTGAATTTCCTTATAAAATAGAATGGAATATACAGAACCAAAAATAATATTAGAAACCAGGCCAGGGTATGATCCAAACCAATATGTAATGCCTTTTGAAAATATGGATCAATGCGTTATTAAATTCTCAAAAAAGAATCTTGATCCGTATTGGTTAAAAAATTTAGGATTAGAAGAAAAAATAAAAGATGAAAATCCTTCATAAAGGTGCAGAAGCAATTCTCTATAAAGAAGATAATAATTTAATTAAAGAAAGAATAACAAAGGGTTACAGGCATAAAGTAATTGATAAAAATAAAACAAAATATCCAACAAGAAGAGAATTCAAACTTCTAACAAAAGCTAAAGATCTAATTAATGTTCCAAATCCAATAAAAGTTGAAGAAAATAATTCTAAAATAGTGATGGAATATCTAAAAGGAGATTTATTAAAAACAACATTAGGTACATACAATAAAAATAAAAGAGAAAAAGTAGCAAAATTAATTGGAGAACAAATTGCATTAATGCATGATAATGATATAATTCATGGAGATTTAACAACTTCTAATATGATTCTAAAAGATAATAAAGTTTATTTCATAGATTTTGGATTAGGAAAAATTTCACATAAATTAGAAGACAAAGCAACAGATTTAAAATTATTACAACAAGCTTTTGAATCAAAACATTATAAACACGACGAAGAATTAATAAAAAACACACTAAAAGGTTACAAAAAATCAATTAATTATAAAGAAACCATTCAAAGATTAGAGAAAGTTAACAAACGTGGAAGATATAAAAGAAAAAATTAAAAAATATCATCCAATGTATTCTGAACAATAGAATTCAATGCAGAAACAACTTCTGAATCGGATCCATTTTCTGAAAAATAAAGTCCCTGATTAATTTCCAATAATAAAGCGTTTAAATTCTCGTTCGGACATCCAAATGATCTAGTTAAACCCACGCGACCAACAAATGGGCGATCAATAGCAATACTCACATCAGATCCGAAATAATCTCTTGCGTGAGATTCAAGAGAGCTATGAAATTCAGTTAATAAATTATAATCAATTGAATGCATATTATTTGTTCCCAAACAAAAATCTGGGCGTTTACGATGTTCCAAAAATTTATTTACTTCTGGAATTTTTGATTCCATTGTGTGGGCATTCAATAAAAAGGCATCATCAAATCTCTCACGAATTCGGAATAATTCGCTCTTAACAAAATTCAAAAAAGGATTATAATAAAGATTGACCAATCTTTCTGAAATAGAATCTGGCATATCTTCCAAATATAATGGTGAACCATCAAATCCCACATCTCGAAAAACATTGAATTCCTCCAATTTATATTTTCGTTTATTCAGATTAATAACATGGCGATGGATGGACGTTCCTGCAAAAGAATAACCATTCGCCCTATAAATTTCATTAGAGGCTTGATCGATTTCCAAAGGAAATAATTGATGAGTATAATCTAAAAAGGGGAAAGCGCACGGAGGCACATACTCCCCGCCATGCGGGGCAACAATCAAAACTTTGGAATCTGGAACACTTTCAAATGAAAATGAATTATTAGAATCCTCCACATCCCCAGTAATAGTATTATAGAACATTGTTTATCTTACCAAATTTTCAATCAATTTAATATATCCTTCAACTGATAAATTTCTTCCATTTCCAAAAACCGCAGTATGTAGTCCAATGGAGGATAATGTTAATTCTCCCACATATGGATTATCCCGATCTCCAATCAAATCTGCACGTGCGATTAATGCTTCAGGTGCAATTAATTCCTTGGCTTCATAAGCCAATTTTCTCTCAGCAGAAGTACAGTCAACAAGCGATCGACTAACTCCAGAAATATTTCCAGTGACATTTGTTTTGAATCCTGAAGATTTTTTAAGAACTGTATACTTGATATCATCCCCAAATATGAAAACAGATCTTTCCCCAGTTTCCTGAATATTATTGACATAACCTTGTACAATAATCTCTCCATCTTTGGAAAGAATATCCTTCACACTTTCCAAATCACCTCCAGGAAATTTTTCAACTCCAAATCCTCCAAACCCGTTAAGAGGTTTAGTAACATATCCCCCATATTTATCAACCAATTCAGAAGAAATATCTTCTACACCTGAAAGAGAATCAACAATATATGTATCTGGAACAGAAATTCCATTCTCAAATAAATCAACAAGATATCTTTTTTTGCCTTCTCTAGCATTGAGCACAGTTTTTGATGGATTAATAGTTGGAACAATTCCGCTTTCTTCTAAATTACGAATAACCTTGCAAAGATCTTTATCATTTTCTCGTACTTCCAAAACATTTCCAAACCCCATAAAACATAAAACGTCTAAATAATCAATTGATGCATTACGAATAATTTCTGGATTAGATAAATTGTGCATTCTAGAAACTTTAAGATTATCCCCAACATCATCCCATTTTAAATTATAGGGCATCCCGCCTTCAGACATAATTCCCTCAATAATAGAAGCATAGGTTATTCCCGTAGGCCAACCAGTAACCAAAGAATCATGAGGTGAAATTCCATCATTTTCAGAATACATGAATCCAACCTTAATTTTTTTCTGCATGAAGATCCTCCGCGAATTGAATAATTTTATCACTGATCTCCCCAATTTTTGACCAATCTTTTATTCCTTTGCTCCATTGTGGGCAACGCGCATTCAATTCTAAAATTTTTGTATTCTTCAAATTAGCTTTATTTTCTGGACCAATAATATCAACAGCAGTTAAATACAATCCATCTTTTTGTAAAATTGGTGCAATTTTTGAAACCAGTTTTAAATCGATTTCAGTAGGATCATAATCAGTATAGGTTGCACCCATCTCAGAATTGCCACGAATATCATCCTCACTTAAAATTTTTCCATATGATCCAACTATCTCTGATCCATTTAAAAGTACTAATCTCCTTTCAAGTCCTTCCAATTTGTCTTGTAAAATAAATGGCCTAGGTTCGTCAGTTGAAGAATACAAATCTCTCAACAATAATTGAATCAATGCACCTAAATTTTTCTTATAATCTTTATTAATCCCTATAATATCTGTACCGCCCAAACCATGAACAGGTTTAGCAATCCATTCATCACCTTTTTTTAAAATCTCTTTTATTCGAACCTCATCTTTTGTAATATGTGTATCTGGCAAAGTATCTCCAAGTACCAACGAATCATATATCTTTGAACCTGCCTTGGAAATCGCATCGGGATCATTAATAAATGCAATTCCGGGGTATAAAGTTTTCATACATTGAAGATAATTTATCACAGCATTATCACTTAAAGATTCCTCCCGGGTCTTTGGCACAGTTCTTGAAAAAATTATATCGAAATCTCTAACTGGGACTCTATTATCCAACATAAATTGAGGATTTTTTAAATACTCTACAAAGGATTCGATGCTAGACAATTTGGCAGCATTTGGTTGCCGTGTAATGGCATATAATTCATTGTGTTTTACAAATAAATCTTTTGGATATACCACATGAACATCATGTCCACGATGATGGGCAGCATATAAATTATTCACCTCGACAGAAAGAGAATCTTCTAAATCTCTTTTTTTTACAATATATAATGTTTTAAATTGTTTTCCCACAATAATCCCCTCAATAATAAAAGAGAAAAATATTGAACTTAAAAACCTTTCCTAAACTTTAACTAAAACACAAACTTTAAAAGCAACATATTTACAAACTAAAATAGAAAGTCCCGTAGTGTAGAGGCCCAGCATACTTGGTTTTGGTCCAAGTGACCCAGGTTCAAATCCTGGCGGGACTATCTAAATTCTTATAAAATATATTAAACATAAATTAATAACTTGAATTTAGAAGAATATCTAGAAAATATCAAAGAAGAAACATCAAAACACAATGTTAAATTAATTCTAAGAAATACTACTTATGTTGATGTAGACGGATCTCCTGCAAACGGCTATTTTGGGGAAGAACCACTAGAACTTGTTGTTGCGACAAATAAAGAAAAAGAGATTTGGATTCCGATCCTAATTCATGAACACGCCCACATGGATCAATGGATTGAACAATGTCCAGCATACACAGACACCTGGATGAATAATGAAATAGATTCATTAGATGTATTATATTCTTGGATGAATGGAAAAGAATATCCGGATGATTTAGTAAAAAAAGCATCAGATTTAAGTAGAGATTTAGAATTAGATTGTGAAAGAAGGGCATTAAAAAAAATAAAAAAATACAAATTGCCAATAGATCATTTGAATTACATAAAAGCCGCAGCAGCAAATGTACACCATTATAATTACATGCACATAAGAAGGAAACTGGCAAGTAAAAGGGGATATTCGACCTATGATGATATTGGAATATTAAATACCATGCCTATAACTCTTCGTGGAAATTTTAGAAGAATGACTAAAAAACAACTAAATGCCTATGATGAATTTGCAAATAAAGTTAGGACTCGCGCTCAATAATTTTATACTTCCTATCGAATCTTCTTTGTTTAATTAATGAAATCGTACCTTCAAATACCAAAGCTAGACCAGCCAAAAACCAAAACCAATCAGAGCTAATATCATATAATCCCATCAATTTGCCAAAGGTGAATACTGTTAACAAAATTCCAACAACCACATATCCCTCATATCTAAAAATATTTAATTTCATTAATTTAACAAATAGGTGAAGCCTTTAAAAAAATTATTGTTCCACAATCTTTAAATATTTCAAAATTAAGGAAAATGATACTATGATTGAAGAAAAAAAAATCGGTAAAGTTTTTACCTATTTAGAAAAAATAGGTGTAGCTGCAATAAAAATAACTGATGACCATCTCCAAATTGGAGAAAACATCCGTTTTAAGGGGCCCAACACAGATTTTAAACAAGAAGTAGAATCTATGCAAATTGATAAAAAAGAAGTGGAATATGTGGAAGCTGGGAAGTCAGTAGGGATTCAAATTTCCAATAAAGTTGAAAAGGGCGATGAGGTATACAAAGCTTTATAAAGACTGAATTAACTCATTTTTCCTAGGATAAGTTGGTGAATGCTCACTTATGCCAGGAATAAATTTTATTTCTGTAAAAATTCACCAATAACATAAAAAAATGGCAAGAATGCATTCAAGAGACAAGGGAAAATCTGGAAGTACTAGACCTGAAATTAGAAAAAAACAAAAATGGGTCACATACAGTGCGAAAGAAGTAGAAGCATTAGTAATAAAACTTGGAAAAACAGATATAGATTCTAGTCAAATTGGGATTACATTAAGAGATTCATATGGAATTCCAGATGTGAAAGCAATTACCAAAAAGAAAATATGTCAAATTCTTAAAGAAAATGAGTTAGGTACAAAATTACCTGAAGATTTATTAAATTTAATTAAAAAACATATAACAATTACAAATCATAGAGATAATAACAAACAAGATATGACTGCAAAAAGAGGATTTCAATTAACAGAATCAAAAATTAATAGATTAGTTAAGTATTATAAAAAAACAAATAGAATGCCAAAAGATTGGAAATTTGATAGGTCTAAGGCTAAACTACTGGTAGAATAAAATGGCTGCAAAAAGAAAAATATCAAAAAAATTAGATAAGAAGAAGAAAAAGAAGTGGTTTTCAATTTTTGCTCCAAAAAGTTTTGGAGGCGCAGAATTAGGCCAAAGCTATGTAGTAACACCTCAAGATTTAATGGGGAAAGTTGTCAAAGTAAATCTATCAAAAGTCTCAAGAGTTAGATCTCAAAATATGAGATTAAAATTCGAAATTACAGAAATAAGAGATGAACAAGGATTCACTGAGCCTGTTTCTTATGAATTATTAAATACTCAAGTTAATCGAATGGCAAAGAAAAATAAAAGTAAGATTGATGCATCTTTAACTCTTGAAACAAAAGATAAAAATAAAATAAAAATAAAACCAATTATAATTACAAGAGGAAAAATAAAAGGTGGCGCGCACACTACTTTGAAAACAAGTGCAATTTTAGCATTAGAAAAAGAAGTTAAAAAACATACATTCGACACATTATTGGATTCTATCTTGAAATATGATCTACAAAAAATGTTAAAAAATGAGCTTAAAGTTATTACCCCAATTAACAAAATTGAAATAAAACATTTGAGCAGGGTAAAATAAAAAAGCTTTTAAATTAAAATCGTATTTCTTTAACCATGCCTTCGTAGCTCAGTTGGTAGAGCAGCTGGTTTGTAACCAGCAGGCCGCGGGTTCGAGTCCCGTCGAAGGCTTTCTCAAAACCAAATGGTTTATAAACTAGTCAATAACTAATTCTCAATCAAAATGATATCAATGTCTTTAGAAATATCGAGAAAAGTTGCTCCAAAAACAGGGAAACTTCCAGAATTGGATAACTTAGATATTTACGGAACTGTAATCCCTCTATTAGAGGAAGGCGGAGATAGAATTACCTGGATTTCATTCAAAGATAGATACCCTTTAGATAAATGGTCGGAGAATGTTTTAGAAGGCGGAAAAGACCACATAATTTTACCAGCATTAGAAAATATTTCTGAAGATATTAAAACAGAAATAATTAATAATTATAGATCAAATCTGTCCAATAAAATATTGGAACATAAGAAAAAAGCAGGAATTGCAATGACTGATGTTGCAGGACACAATGATGAAGCACTAATAATAAATGCAGCATTTCACCAATCTTTATTGAATGGAATTTTAGACCATCTTCCAATAAGGGGCGAAGTTCCAGTAGCATTATTCGAAAATTTAAATACCAGATTCAAAAGTACAGATGATTTCAAATCAAGTTTAGCATTATTATATGGGGAGATTTCAGAAAGCGGAAATTTCAGATATATTGCTGCAAACACCCATGAACCAATATTGTATTCGGCACAATATGACACGATGTTGAGACTTAAAAAAACTCACAATTCGGCATTGCCAATTGGGTTTGCATTATCTTCTTATTCCGGGGCAGACGAAACTGGGTCCGAATCAGATATCATTAAACCACCTTATGAAATCAATGAAATAGATATATCCCCTGGAGACATATTATTACTTTATTCAGACGGACTGTATGATCACGAAATATATTTAGAAAATAATCTAGAAAAAATACTATCCGAAAATACAGAAAAATCTTCAGAAGAGATTTGCCAAATAATGAAACAAGATATTTTAAAATCTCAAAGAGATGATGATATAAGTTACACAATAATAAAAAAGCATCACCAAAAACTTTAAAACCAATTAATTCTAAATTAACCCATGGGAAAAGTAATGTCCACTGCAATTAAAGATAAAGGCATCTTTGATATGGGAGAATTATATTCTTTAATTAAAGAATGGTTGACTTGGGAAGGTTACGGTGATGAAAAAAAAACATTCCAAGAAGAAGTTTATGTTGAACGAATAAAGGGCGATTCAAAACAAATTGAAATAAAATGGTGTGCAGAAAAATTCATGGGCCCATACCTTTTGCATACAATAAATATTACATTTAATATCTTGGGAATGAAAGACATTGAAGTGGAAATTGATGGTAAAAAAATTGGAACAAACAAATTAGACCTTTCCTTAAAAATGGATGCCAAAGTGACCACAGATAGGCAAGGCAAATTCAAAAAAAGAAAATTTATAAAAAAATTATATGAGGATTACATAATAAACGAAAGAATATCTGCGAGTAAAAGCATGTTAAGTGCCAAGGCATATACCTTGGCAGATGAAATAAAAGAATATTTAGAATTACGAAGAGCATAACACTTATAAATAAAATTTACTAAAATTAGAAAATGGCTGAAAAAGACATGATTGTCAAAGGAATATCAGTAAAATATAATGCTCCATTTAACATGATTGATTTATACAATTCTTTAAAATCTTGGTTTGATATAAACAGATACACATTCTATGAAACATCCTATGATGAAAAAGCAACTGGCGATAAAAAATCAGTGAATATTCAATGGACTGGAACAAAAGAATTGGACGATTACACAAAAATTGAGATAAAAGCCGAAATAGATCTAAAAGATTATGAAATAATTGAAGGAAAATCAGAAAAACTAACAAATGGGAAGCTTAACTTGAAATTCAAATCAATGATGGTCACGGATTATGAGGAAAGATGGGATAAAAAACCATTCCTAAAGCTTTTAAGGGCCATCTCGGATAAGTATTTTATGGCTAATAAGTTCTCAGTATATAAAAAAGAGATCAAAAATGACACCTATGATGTGTATAATAAGACAAAATCATTCTTAAATCTACAAAAATTTAGATAATCAAAACCTTTTTAAAGGATTTCGAACATATTCTATCAGTCCGTTTTGCGAATTACCCAATGGAGCATACGATAACTATCAAGCAATGAGCTTGGGAGTTAGAAACGGGCAACATAATCAAAAAAAAATAGAATAAGTATCATTATCACATTCACATTATTAAAAAGTACGGGCACAGACAAGAGTGCATTTAATACTGCTTATTCTAAAAGATATTTCATGGAGGAAATAAAATGGGAAAAATAGGCCTAGTAACGGCAAAATACATAATTCATGTTGATATTTCAATCGAAGGAACAGTAGATAGACCTGATGTAATTGGTGCAATTTTTGGCCAAACTGAAGGGCTTTTAGGTTCTGATTTGGAATTGAGAGAATTACAAAGAAATGGAAAAATAGGAAGAATAGAAGTAAATCTGAAAACTGCTGCTGGAAAAGCGCATGGAGAGATTCTAATTCCTTCCTCATTAGATAAAACAGAAACTGCAATTATTGCTGCAGCATTAGAAACAATCGAAAGAATTGGACCATGTAATGCAAATGTAGCTGCAAAATCAATAGAAGACGTTAGAATTTCAAAAAGAACCGCAGTTATTAATAGAGCGAAAGAATTATTGAAAGAATTAACACACAATACACTTCCAGATACACAAGAAATTACAGAAGAAGTTTCAAAATCTGTAAGAATGACGGAAATTGTTGAATTTGGACCAGAAAAACTTGCAGCTGGACCAGCTGTTAAAGATTCAGATGAAATAATAATTGTAGAGGGAAGAGCAGATGTCCTTACATTATTAAAAAATGGTTTCAAAAATGGGATTGCATTAAATGGAACTTCTATACCAAAAACAATAGCAGAACTAACAAAAATAAAAACAGCTACACTATTTGTTGATGGAGATAGAGGGGGCGATTTGATCATAAGAGAACTAAAAGCAATAGGAGATGTTGATTTTGTAGTTAAAGCGCCAGATGGGAAAGAAGTTGAAGAACTTACAAAAAAAGAAATAAACAAAGCTTTGAGAAGTAGGGTTTCAATGGAACAAACAAAAATCGAATTAAAAGCACCAATTTCGAGAAAAAAACCAATCCCTAATAGGTTACAAAAAAAGGTTTCAACATATACAAAACCAATACAAAAACCTACAACAAGTCCAAAATATGAATCTAAATTATCCAAAAAAGATACTGAAACATATGCAAAAATGTTAGATGACTTAATGGGTACAAGGGGAGCATATATACTTGATGAGGAACAAAACGTGTTAGGAAAAGTTCCAACTTCAGAATTAAATACTACTGTTAAAAACCTAAAAACAGGCATAAACACAATAGTATTTGATGGTGTAGTAAATCGAGATTTGATTAAAATTGCAGAAAGATCAGAGATCAAAAACATAATTGCAATGGATTCAAAAATCCCTCGAACACAAACAAAAATAAAAATTCTCACAAAAGAGAATCTTTAATTTTTTTCTTTTTTAAATCGAAACAAATATAAAACAAAAAAATAAATTTTAAGTGTATGAAAAAAAAATCATTAAAGAAAAAACAAACTTTGAGAAAAGAAAATAAAATTCAAGGTTTAATTTTAGCAATATTTACAATATTATTAATTACTTCTGCAATAGTTTCAAATTATCAAACAGATTGTAAAGAAGACATAAATTGTTTTAATAGGGCCTTTTCAACCTGTTCTCCTGCAAAAGTTGTTGGATACGAAAATAATAATTTATTCGAATATGAAATACTAGAACGGAATGAGGAAAGTTGCATTGTACAAATAGAATTGAAAGAAGTGAATCCTCAATTGGATGAGGAAACAAAAGAAAAATTTCAAGACAAATCTATGGTTTGTGCCCTTCCAATCTCAGAAGGATTTTCGACAAGCGAATTGAATTTTTGTCAAGGAACATTGAAAGAAACAATTTATGAATTAACTATTCAAAAAATGTATAATCTTCTAGCACAGAATCTAGGGGAAATTATTTCTGAAATGAGAACCTAATATCCTCGATTAATTAACCAACTATGTAAACAATGATGCAATTCATCTTCTATAAATTCTTTAGTCATCATTGAATGGCCCATGTCTGAAGTCCCTATGGCCCTCCAATAAACATCAAAAGATATATCCTTATCATCATAATAAGGCGAATTCAAATTTGCATATCCTGATTCGAATGGACGATAGCCAATCAATACTGGATTTATTTCATTTGGCGCGACAGTATATATTGTATTAAAAATTGGTTTCTCTACAGAATCAAGTAAAGACAAAATTAAATCATCAGAAGAAGGTGCAAGATTTTCAAATTCGGCCCCATCAGTCGAAGCATCCGCCATTGGATGCGTATGTCGAACTGTTTTCAAATCGAAATATTTTTCAAGAGATCCAAGACTGTCACTAGTATATGTTAACCATTTATTATTTCTAAATGCGCAACCAACCTCAGAACCATTTGCCAGCGCATAGGATGCATTTAATAGAGTTCTACCGCTGGGTGCAGAATCAGATTCCATCAATATTCTATTTCTTGTGTCGCAGTCTACTATAGTCATGGAATTCATCAAAAAATAAATTCATTTATAAATGTAACTAAAATGCAGGCATCCTGAAATCGACAATAAACGATATTATTGGGTTGACCTCAACTTTTCCTCCTCTCTGCGATTCACAAGCATCGATATTTAAGGTAAAAGCTGCTTCCTTCCGGATCTGACTTGATTCCCAAAAACAACGATCCCATGAGACAAAGGATCAACGTCCAAGTTGAGACCAATAATAAAGATTAAAGCCTCAATCAGGCATTCGACTTCACCATATAGCTCATTTGCGATAACAAGCGAGAGCTAACCGCCCAGTCTAGCCTACCCTTTTACAACAAATCCACAACTTTTAAATATTGTGCTTTTGGACAAATCTTATGGAAACCCAAGATTTTTGCAAATTGATGGCAAAGGAAATAGAAAAAGACGATTTGAAAACAAAAAAACAAATTGCAGATCTTAGAGATAGTTTGATAAAAAAACATAGACCAAATACGATTCCCAGTTTAGTTGAAATTATGACCTACCTTCCAAGGGGAAGTTATAATTTTGTAATAAAACCAACTAGGACAATGTCTGGGGTATCCCCAGTAGCATTAATGACAAAACCAATTCCTTGTCCACACGGCAGATGTACATATTGTCCAGGTGGACCAAATTCTCAATTTGGTAACGTTCCACAATCTTACACAGGGGGAGAACCCGCAACAATGAGGGCAATAAGAAATAATTATGACCCTTATCTCCAAGTATTTAATAGATTGGAGCATTACGTCTTATTGGGCCACTCAGTAGATAAGATTGAATTAATTGTTATGGGCGGAACATTCACAGCATTTGATAAAGAATATCAAGAAGAATTCATAAAATATTCATTTAAAGCAATGAATGATTTTTCAAAATTATTTTTCGAAGAAGATGGAACACTCGATTATCCAAAATTTAAAAAATTTTTCGAATTACCTGCAAAGGATTTTCAAAGCGAGGAAAGAACCAAAAAAATTCATAAAAAACTTTTAGAAATGAAGGGAGAATGTGAATTAAAAACAGAACAAGAAAAAAATGAATCTGTAAAAGTTAGATGTGTTGCATTGTGCATTGAAACAAAACCAGATTGGGGACTATTAGAGCATGGAAACCAAATATTAAAACTTGGATGTACTAGGGTTGAATTAGGAATCCAAAGTGTCTATGAAGAAGTTATAAAAAAAGTCAATAGGGGACACACAATAAAAGATACTATTGATTCAATAAGAATCTTAAAAGATTTAGGATTCAAAATTTCTGCACATTATATGCCTGGATTGCCATTAACAGATAAGAAAAAAGATTTAGAAGGAATGAAACAATTGTTTTCAGACGAAGATTATCGTCCAGACATGTTAAAGATATATCCGACAATGGTTTCAAAAGGAACCCCCTTATATTTAGATTATAAAAAAGGAAATTTCAAACCATTGACTGCAGATAGCGCAGCAGAAATAATTGCTGAATTTAAAGAATCAGTTCCAGAATATTGTCGAATACAAAGAATACAGCGAGATGTTCCAACAAAACAATGGGAAGCAGGAGTTGAACTAACAAATTTCAGACAATACCTATTTCAAAAACATAAACCGAAATGTAAATGTATACGATGCAGAGAACCAAGAAAACGTGAGATAAATTGGGATAAAGTAGAAATAAAAATAAATGAATATGGTGCATCAAATGGAACAGAATATTTTATTTCTGCAGAAGATACTGAAAATGATTTGATAATTGGTTTCATAAGAATGAGATTCCCTTCAGAAAGTTTAAGGGAAGAAATAACAACTTCTTCAGCAATAATAAGAGAATTACATGTATATGGCGTTGCAACAAACATTGGTGCAGAGGGCAGTGTCCAGCATAAAGGATTTGGTAAAAAATTATTAAAAAAGGCGGAAGAAATTGCAAAACAAAATAAAAAAAACAAAATGATAATTATTTCTGGAATTGGTGTTAAAAAATATTATTATAATTTGGGTTATGAAAAAGAAGGGCCATATGTAACTAAATCTCTAGAATAGAAAATATTAAATATAATTCAAACAAAATAATCCTATGAGAGATGATATTACAATAAAAGGATTAGACGAGTTTACAGAAGAAGAAGTTAAAAAAATAAAAGAATTGACATTCACTAATTTTGAAAAAATTTCCAGAGATATAAAAGGGGATTTAGTAATGCATGCAAAAAAACATAATAAAGATGGAGATAGGGCAAAATACTCTTTCCATGCAAAAATTCAAACACCCGATAGTCTAATCACTGTAGAGGGAGATGACTGGTTACTTTCAACTGCTATGCACAAAGTAATGAACAAACTAAAAAATAGTGTTCACCATAAATTGAAAAATGAACAAATATAAACAAGTAATTTTGGTCAGAAAAGATCTAAAATTGAGCAAGGGAAAATTAGGGGCACAAGTAGCCCATGCAGCAGTAGAAGCGACACTTAACTCGAATAAACAAAAAATTTTAGATTGGAGAAATATGGGGATGAAGAAAGTGATCTTAAAAGTTGAAGATCGAAAAGAATTATTAAAATATCAAAGATTAGCAAAAAAAGAAAAATTGGTGGCTTCAATAATAAAGGATGCTGGAAAAACAGAGATACCTGCAGGGACAATGACTTGTTTAGGAATTGGACCAGACAAAGAAGAAATAATTGATAAAATTACAGGTAAATTAAAAATAATGTAACAGAAGATTTATTAATCAATTCTTATTACTATTTTCATGATAGATTACCAATCCCTAGAAAAATTAATTGAAGAAGAAAATACTCCTGAGATTGGAACATTATTTACGAATTTAGAATATTCCTTAGAAAACGTTAAAGAATCATTTGGTGAACATTCCAGAGAATTAGAACATTATGAAAGATATTTAGCAGATCAAATAATGTTGGAAAGGGAATCTCAACCAATAAAAAGAAAGAGACGAAAACCGAATGGCATTGGATTTAAAATAAGAGGTTACGATCACGCAGAAGAAATTATCAAATATTCTCAAAATGAAGAATCATTGAGAACATTAATTTATGATGTCACAAGAGACTCAGATTTAGCCAAATCATTGGATTACCGAGGATTAAAGCATCAATATCATCGAATTGCAGGATTAGCAAAAACAATACTTTCTCATAAAAAACAATAAGTTTATAAATACTAAATCTACCCAAATTTTAGGACGGTCAAAGCGACCTGGTTATACCCGAACTCGTCTCGATCTCGGAAGTCAAGCAGGCCCACGTTTTGAGTTGTACTGTATTTTATACGGGAACCTCAAAAAGCTGTCCACTTTTATTTTTCAAAACCTTTTTAATTAATTAAAATAAATCAATATCATGAGAAAACAAAAAAATATTGAAATTGCGAAAGAAAGAATTAAAATTCTTTTCGAACAAGCTGAGAAAACGAAAACACAATCACTTTCAAATAAATATATTAGTACAGCTAGAAAAATAGGAATGAAGTTTAATCTTAAACTTCCAAGATATTACAATAGAAAATTCTGTAAACATTGTTACAATTATTTTAATAAGGATAATTTAAGGGTTAGAACGAAAAACAATAAGGTAATTTATGCTTGTTTAAGTTGTAAAAAATTTACCCGATATCCAATTCCTAAGAAATTAAAATAGAATGTAATCTAAACCAATTATTCTTAACCCAACTTTTTTCTAAATCAAATAGAAATGCATATCCTCTTTTTTTTATTTCTTTATCTACAATTCCCCCTCGATGAGGGTGCCTAAATAATTGAGGATGCGGACTTTGGAAGCCATGCATATAATGTATTAACTCATGGGCAATAGTAGTTTCTAAAATGAAATCTGGCACATCCGGATATTTAAACAATGAATTAATTGCAATCTCAGTTGAACCATTTCGAAGCATTTTTATGTGGGCAAATTTGTTTTTCCATTTTCCTTTAAATCGGATAATGACTTCATTTTTTCTCTCGACCTCGGGAATAATTTTATCCCAAACAACATCTAAACGATCATTTAACCAAATATCATCTCTCATAATAATAAAGAAAAGAACTAGACTTTTTAAAATTTATCACCAGGGTAATAATTCATCCCATGTATTAAATTCAATTGTAAATGTTATTCTCCCCTCTTCTGGGCGTAAAGGATCATAATCAATATTAGTACATACAGAACCAATACATCTTTGTCCACTGCCAGAACTACACTCCTCACAATTTAATCCAAAATCATCTAATTCACAACAACCGTCTTCACAATGAGTTATTCCAAACTCGCATCCACCTGCAAATCCACAAGGTATGCACCCTTTTTGTTCTTCTTTCAATTTATGATATTCGTCATAATTTTCAGACAACATTGGAAATTTTTCAACAATATTTTTTTCAGATGCATATTCATTTATGATTTTTTCAGATGCACCTAACTCTGAAAGAATAATTGGAAAATTAGTCGTTATTTCTTCGCGAGATTTAAATTTATAAGTACGAATCAATGCAGTAGATTTAGTTTCTTCTTTTTCACAAGGAGTATTAAATGCATTTCCAAAAATAATTTTATCATCATACGATATTTGTTTAGACAATTGAGGAGTCTGACATCCGCTTATTAAAATTAAAATAAAAATTAATATACCTACCTTCATAAATATATAATAATGAAAAAAATATATAAGTGTTTCTATAAAATTAGGATATCTAAATAAAGAATTAATAATAACTAAAACTTTTTGAATTGGGCAATATCTTCAAGCATATCTACATGGCCCATAAACAAAGCCCTACAGCAATACCTTTCTATATCTAAATCATCCATAACTTTTTTTGGATCTTCTCCAGCATTAATTTGTTCCAAGTATTTCTCCCACAAATGCCCTACTGGCTTTCCACAACTGAAACATCTTATTGGTATTATCATTTTTCTATCTGTAAGATTTTTGTCTTTTAGCTCTTGCTTTAGAATCATTAGGTTTGCATACTTCTTTTCTTCTAGTATCTGCAACAACTAAATTTCTATCATACTCTAAAAATTTGTCTTTTAACTTTCCGTCTGCTTCCATTAAACATCTGGCTATTGCCAATCTTGCAGCTTCAGCTTGAGATTGCCATCCCCCGCCACGAACATTAATTTGAAAATTATATTTTTCAGACATTTTGCCTGCAATTAATAATGGTTCAGTAATTTTCAACTTCGCTATTTCTGGTTCATAATTTTCCAAAGTAGTATAATTAATTCTAACAACGCCCTTTCCTGCTTTCATTGTAGCTCGAGCTATTGCAGTCTTTCTCTTTCCAGCTTTATGTATAACTTTCATTTTTTAAGATTTTTACAAATATCACCAACAGTAATATAAGATAATACTCTGCTGTTGGAAACGTCCGCGCTTTTAATTGTTTCTAATTTTTTATCATTGAATTCAATTGGAACTCCAAGATAACACATAACTCGTTTGTATGCATCTATGCCTTTCTTTTGTTTATATGGCAACATTCCTCTGACCATTCTTCTAATGAATCTATCTGCCATTTTAGGAAAATAAGGGCCTTTTAATGCATCCCCAATTTCATATTTTTCACGATATCTAGTTAATACTGATTTTTTCTTTCCAGTAATTACTGCACTTTCGCAATTAACAATATTTATTTCTTCTCCGAGCAATGCTTGTTTAGCTACCCAAGTAGCCATTCTTCCTGAAATTAAATTTGTTGCATCAATTACTATCATTTTATCCTAAAATCCTCGCATCTTTTATTTTTGGGTTTTTTTCAAATAATTCTCTGATTGTCATTTTATCTTTCAATTTTTCAGACGCACTTTCGCTGAAATTTAAAGCTACAACTGTAACTGTATGATCTAAATTTCCAATACCCAATATTTTACCAGGAACTATAACTGTTTCCCCATCGTTAGTATTTTCATTTATTTTATTAAGATTAACCTTTCTTCTATTTCTAGATGGCTTTTCTAAATCTTTAACTATTCTCTTCCAAAATGCAGAATTCTCTTTACCTGCATACTCTTTCAAATCTTGTATCAAAGATACAAGATTTTTGTTTGTTGATCCAGTTTTTTTCATTTTTGATCCTCATGCAAGGGACAGGACTCGAACCTGCGTAGGCACTAAGCCACATGGGCCTTAACCATGTCCGTTTGACCACTCCGGCACCCCTGCAAATTATTATTTATTCATTAATTTTTTAGCGATATCTGCAAGTGGTTTTCCTTTTCCCCCTTTCATAGATTTTTCAAAATCATCCAATTTGTCATTAAATTTGTTAAGCGCAGTTGACATAACTTCACTCGCAGTCATTTGACCAAATGATTCTAAATAAAATATAAATTTATCCTCTTCATATTCAATCTTTAATAGATCGTCACATACACCCTCGCAGGCATTATATAATTTATCATTCAATAAAGCCTCTTCATCAAATTTTCCATCTTTAATTGCTGCTTCAGGATATTGATTTTTAAATTTACTTAATTTTGCTTCATCATTATTGATTATGAATTTTGGTTTATGATGATAGAATGCAATAGCAGGAGCATATTTCATATGTTCTCTCCCCTCACCCATTACTGCAATGGCATTGATTGTTAATTCTTGACCATCCAATAATCTTGTAATTGGCATATCATCAAAAGCAGATTTAATTTTTTCATCTTGGGAAATTAATTGAGATGCATACACAACACAAGGCCCTTTAACATCTAATGAAAATTCAACCTGACATAATGGGCAACCTTTCCCATCACATTTACAATCTTCTCTTTTATTATAAGTATTTGTCGGAGTAGTCAATGGTATTAATCCTAATCGATTAGCCACTATTTCATCAACAAGAGCAGAATCATTTTTTATGAATTCAACTTCTTCAATCGCCATAACTGGAACACCTGAAACAACCATTCTTCTAAATGTGTTTACTTCAGCTGCATCAGCATTAGAAAATTCTAATACTAACTTTTCATCAGTTTTATCGATTATTTTCATTTCCATCTTTAAACTCTTCTTCCTCGTTTTCCGCCTTTTTTTCTACAACCATCATGTGGAAGAGGAGTAACTTCTTCAATATCTCCAATTCTTAATCCAGCTCTAGTCAAAGTTCGAATTGCTGCCTGTGCACCAGGGCCAGTTCCAGTCGGTCCATTATGACCTCCCGGTGCCCTAACTTTAATGTGTACAGCATTAATTCCTTTTTCCAAAGTATTTTCAGCCGCCATTTTTGCTGCAGTCATTGCAACAGTTGGACTAGCTTCCAATCTATGCGTTTTTGTGACCATTCCACCACTAACCTTTGTAATAGTTTCTGATCCAGTAATATCTGTAACATGAATTATAGTATTATTATAAGAAGCATAAATATGTACAATACCCCATTTCATCTTTTTTTGTTTATTTTGATATGTAGGTTTCATTTTATTCACTTGCCTCTGCCACTTTGACAGGTTCTTCTTTAACTTCTACTTTTTTTTCTTCCTTAGGAGATTCTTTTTTTTCTTCTTTAACTTCTACTTTTTTTTCTTCCTTAGGAGATTCTTTTTTCTCTTCTTTAACTTCTACTTTTTTTTCTTCCTTAGGAGATTCTTTTTTCTCTTCTTTAACTTCTACTTTTTTTTCTTTTTTAGCAGATTCTTTCTTCTCTTTTATCTCTTCTAAAACTTTTTCATCCTTTTTAGTTAATACTGCTCGCTCAGGATGATCTTCTTTAGATAAAGTTGAATTTGTATTAAAAGAGAGTTTGGACTCATCAGCCAAGGATACCATATATGAGGGTGAACTAACTTTTTGATCACCAATAAATATGTGTCCATGAACAATAAATTGTCTTGCTTGTTTAACAGATCTTGCTAAACCTTTTTTAACAATTACAGTTTGCAATCTTCTCTCGAAGAAATTTGTTGCTTTTAATCCCAATACATCTTCAATAGTTGAATCCTTCATTAAAATTCCAAATTTTATCAACCTTGATAATAATTGATCTTTTTCTTTTAGAGCTTGTTCAGAAGTTTTATTTGCAATAATTTTCTTTGATTGCAATCTTGCTTTTTTCAATTTTGCAATTTCTTTCCAAATTTCTTTTTTATTTTTGAAACCATAATTTAAAACATATTCTTTTTCTTCAATAAGTCTCTCTCTTTGCCAAGGATGCATAGGAGTTTCATATTTTTTTCGAAATTTCTTTATTTGTCCCATCTTATTTCTTCCTCTTTACTCCAAGAGATTTATTTCTAGCCCTGAAATGTCCTTTTGTTCTTTGGCCCCTAACTGTTAATCCCACAGCATGCCTCATCCCTTTGAAACTCTTTATTTTCTTTAATCTTTTAACATCGAATTCAGTTCTTAATTTTAAATCAACATTCAATAAATGTCCATCAGAACCATCATCATAATCTTTTCTTCTATTTAGCATCCAAGTTGGAAATTTATCTAAATTATCTAAAGTAGCCTCTATTTTTTTTACTTCTGCATCCTCTAGATATCCAGCTTTTTTATTAATATCAATTCCAGAAAGATGACAAATTGCATTAGCCATAGAAAAGCTTATACCCTTTACTTTTGTCAATCCATGTTTAATCGCTTTGTGACCATTTAGATCTGCAGCGAATATACGAATGATGTGTTTTAATTTCTTATCTTCCATTCTCATATTTGTGTTGTTGGCCTATTTAAAAAGGTTTTGCCTACGATCGAACAAACAGTTTGTGTTTATCCCCATCATCTAACTCGGCATATATCCTTCGCACTATTGTTTTTTTCGGATCAGGCACTAATTTTACCCTTTTTTTCAAATCCTCAAACGATTCAAACGGTGATTCTTCACGCCCTTCCAATATCATTAAAGTGTGCTTTTTTCCAATGCCTGGCAATAATTCCAGTTGGTGCACCCTCATATTTATTGGTCCAGCTTTATTGAAGAAAGCAATAAACTTTTCTTCATTTTTATCAACCATTTTTTCGATGACGAAATCTAATTCCATCTTCGCTGTCTGAGTTAACTTCGAAAGAGGTACTTTTCCAACAATGTGGTGGATCTTATCCCTTTTTCCATCCCCAATATATACTTCTTCATGAGGTTGGAGAAATTCTCCTTTTTTTGGAACCAATTCCAACAGCGTGAAAAACTTTTTTCCCATAGCTTGTGCTATTGCTGTCTTCTGGTGCATAGGTCTCGAATCGAAAGGATACCCATGCGGAAGAAAATCCAATACTATTGCTACTTCCTCCTTCGTTGTTTGTCTCATCATTTTTTCTCTCAAACATACTTAATCACTGTTTCCACTATTTTTTTCAAGTCGTCGTCTTTTAATGTGATATTCTCTCCTGACAAAACAGTTCTTAAACTGTCTAAATCAACAGGAAGTATATTAACTATAAGTGTTATGTGTTTTTCATTTAACCTTGAGATTTCAATTTCCTCAAGTGCTTTTATTAATTTTTCATACTCTTTAACTTTTGGAACATTCTTTAAATATTCTTCTACTTTTTTAGATCGGAAATTTAATTCTTTATCTCGCTTTTTCATTTCCTGAATATGAATTTCCATCTCAGGCAAACTAACCGGTCTTTTTTCAACTATTTCCATTTTAATCTTTTTTCAAATGAATAGGATGCACCAATAAAGACTTATCTTTATTCCCATCCCTTATTTTAACATAATAATTACTTCCTTGTTTAATTCCAATAATTCCTGATTTCCCATGAAACCTTGGATGATACATTCCGCCCTGAACACCTGGTTCAGCAACTAAATTAACCCTATCTCCTTCAATAAATTTTTGAAGGAACTTTCTAATAGAGATTTTTCCCTTAGATCGTACATTTTTTCGTAACTTGCTTCTTGATTTTCTTCTGAATCCACCGGTTCTTTGCATTTTGATTACCTCAGTTAAATCGAAGAATTAATCCCTTTATAAATGTTTTTATTGCGTCAGATTGCTTTCAAGTTCAGTCAACACATTATTCATTGCGAAAAAAATATTATTATCACTGGAATTGCAAATTAACTCATTTGCACCACACTTTAATTTTACTTCAATTAAATTATTTTCTTCAGTTTTGAGAGAGAGCAATATACTTTCAAAATTTTCTGTATTTTCAATAAGGTTTTTTACATAATTACCAAGAATTTTTTTTATAATAATTAACTTTCCTTGTTCGACATTATCAAATCCATCTAAATTAATATTTCCGCCCAACTCAATCATAATAATCTAAATAATTCTGAGATTTAAAAGTCTTTACTTTAGGTGTAATTCCACAACATCTTTTTCTTTTAATATGTGTCTCAGCCCGACCCTTTGACCATCGAACTTGGCGCCTTTTCCCCAAACTCGAGCATAATCGAAGTTTTTTATAAAATCCCTATGAACTTTATTTGCTAAACTTTTAACATTAGATCCCTTTCTCAAGGCAATTGGTGGATATTCTTTTTCCTTCCCAGGAGATTTTGTATAAACATATACCAATCCCAACTTTTTCCAAATTTTCTCTTTAGAATTGGCATTCTTAGCATCCAATAGGATTCCCTTAAATTTTATTCCAGCATCAATTAATTCTTTTTTGACCAAATCCACACCCTTTTTATTTTTTGATACAATAACAATTAAATCTGAATCTCTGACAATGCCCATATAGGCTGGGCCTTTTTCTTTATCCAAATAATCTTTCGTAATAGCCGGAATTTCGATGACTTGCAAAATTATACCATCATAATCCAATGTTCCAATTTCTGGTTTTTTAGTAGTATATTCATAATCTGCAACCAGGGGTTTTGCATTAGTGATTGTGCTTAGTAAAGTAGATTTTCCAGAATTTGTAACTCCGATTAGAACAATTCTTGCGGCGCCTTCTTTTTTTATTGATTCACTTCTTCCGCCAGATTTAGATATTTTTTTTTCTCGCTCAACCAGAGATTTATATTTAGAAATTCTTCTTTTAATATCATTACGTAAGTTTTCAGTCCCTTTATGTTTGGGGACAGCAGTTAACATTTTTTTAAGACAAATTATTTTTTCAGAAAACGTACTAGCTTGCAAATATTCTTTTTCAGCATTCTCATATTCAAAAGTAACATTAGTTGGCATTTAATTCATTATCAATTCATTCCTTAATAACCTTTTCATTATTTCAGAAAAAATTGTCCAAATATTTTTTTATGAAATTTTGTTCAAATAAAGTTTCTTCTGCAGTTGAATAACAGGTATTGCACAATTGGCCAACGCCATCAATATAATATTCCCTAGATTCAATATTGACCTCAGTTTTATACTCAGTTACAAATTTACACAAAACACAAAGATCAAAACCATTTTTAGAAACAAATTTTTCAAGATTATCTTTGTCAGACATAATATCCTATAGAAGAACTAGTATAAAAAGTTAACTAAATCATTTCCATAATCTTTTTAAACAATATATGAGCAATAAAATCATCCGCAGGTGTGCCGGAGTGGTCAAACGGGATGGACTCAAAATCCATTAGCTTAGTGCTTACGCAGGTTCGAGTCCTGTCACCTGCACTTTTAAAACATGAAAATTAAAAAAATATTAATCCATAAAGGGAGAAAATTCTTCTGGAAAGAAGGAGACTTACACACAGAATTTGGTGTAGTAAAAGAAGAAGAAATAAAGAGTAAAAAAATAGCTAATTCTAATAAGGATAATGAATTCTTAATAATTGAGGCATCATTTCAAGATAATTTAGAAAAAATGAAACGTGGCCCTCAGACAATGTCTCCGAAAGACATAGGAGAAATCATCACCCGCACGGGGATGAATAAAAATTCTAAAGTATTAGAAATCGGATCAGGATCTGGAGCACTTACAATGTATATGGCAAGGATTGCTAAAGAGATAATCAGCTATGATATAAGGGAAGATCATACAAAAATTGTTAAAAGAAATTTGAAAGATTTCGAGATAGAGAATGTAAAATTAATTACTCAAGATGCTTCTACAGAAATAGAAGAAAATGATTTTGATATTGCAACAATAGATGTAAAAGAACCTTGGACAGTACTAAAAAACGTCTCAGAAGCATTGAAATCTGGGGGATATATTGTTTCATATTCACCATCATTAACACAATCAAACCAAGTAATAAAAGAAGCAAAACAAAACCCAGATTTAATAGTTCTAGATACAATAGAAACTATAGAACGAAAATGGGATATAACTAAATTAATTCTGCATCCTCAAATAAGAATGATAGGACATACTGCATTTTTAACATTTATAAGAAAAATATAATCATTAACCCAACCTTTATAAATAAAATAAAATATTCTAAAATATGAAAACTTATGTTCCAGATACTTCAGTAATTATCGAAAAAATTGTTTCTAATCTAATAAAAGAAAAGAAAATTAATGGTACAATAATTATTCCAAATGCAGTTGTTGCAGAAATAGAGTCGCAGGCAAATAAAAGAAGA
>Ga0209249_1000246_pt1 | contig 72490 bp, 134 predicted proteins | sample SaaInlV_200m_DNA_4_FD_184653 | JGI IMG/M metagenome (GOLD analysis project Ga0209249, IMG submission 184653) | Marine microbial communities from expanding oxygen minimum zones in the Saanich Inlet - SI037_S3LV_200m_DNA (SPAdes) (version 2) | ecosystem: Environmental > Aquatic > Marine >... | reverse complement strand
TAGCCGGCCTTAATAAAATTGGCTCACTCAAAGATTCCGATTGGCGGTTTCGGAGGGTGAGTTAATTTATTTTATAATCTCATTTTTAATATAGAAATAATATAATCATTATTTAATTTTCTTTTTGAACTAAAATTTAAAAGTATTATGGAGGCAACAACGCATGAGAAATTTAGAACCCGAACAAAAGAAAGAGATCATTCAAAAGAATTTAGATTCAATAGGTGTATTAAATAGTAGTTTTATGGGAGGAGTATTCTTTGTAAAAGTATCTGATGAAAAAACATTCGAAAAAGACTTTATGAAAAATCTATCGAGTAGTATGGTATCATATCTAGAAAGTAAAAATTTAAATCCCCAATCACATAATCGTGGATTGACTTATTCTATGGTGAATAAAGGTAATGATTTTACTATAAATTTTTAATTCAAACTAATATCTAACAACTTTAATCAATAGTTAATTAATTATGGAGGCAGAGGGTCAATGGAATTCAATCCATTTAATAATGTAGAAAACACACCATCTGTTGGTGAAAATCTTTTATTGACTTTATCACCGGCGAAGTTTGATATTTTTAGTAAGACGTTATCTCTCTTTGAGAAATCTGCGGAATCTATTAAAATACAAAATAGTAATATTATCCAAAAGTTTGGTCCAGCGATTATTACGGCTGATATTACTCCTCTTTTTGAAAAAGAAGTAAGTCTAGAGATTGTTCAACCAAAGAAATATATTAAGTTATTTAAACAATTCAAGAATAATGTAGATATTAATTTTATTGAAGATAATGGTAACAATCGGTATATTATCACTAATGATGAAATTAAATTATTTCTACCGAAACAAGCAGTTGTAACTAACGAAGAAGATGGTTTAATGCCAGATTTTGAAGGATCTGTAGGTCTTTTTGAAATTAAAATTGATAAAGAAGTATCTAAACAGTTGGTTGGATTAAGTTCTGATGTTAATTTCGTAGAGTACTTAGTACAAAATGATTTACTAAAAGGTATTCATATTCCAGAAACTGCTATTTATTTGTTTAGTGACTATCTTAAAGATACAGATGCTAAAACTCTAGATGAAACAAATGCAGATCTTACATTAAGAACTGGTATTTTTCTAGGTGTTAATGCTGAGAGTTACACAATTCAAATTGGAAAACTTGCGAATGGTAATCATTTTAGCTATACCGAATGTGATACTGGAATGGTTAAAGTAAATGTATTTGAGAATCTTGAAGTAACAACTGGAGGCAATTTGTTAATCTGATGTTAAATTTAAAAGTACACAATCCAAAAAGATATAAAGAATATTGTACACCAACAGGTAATAAAGAAATAGATGGATTAACTGAGGAATTGTATAATTCATATTCACGAGACGGTACAATCGAACAATACATTGTTGAAATATTAATCAATTATTTTACAGCACCTTCTGTTGGATATAAAATATTACATAAAGCTTGTTTTAATATTCTTGAAAAAGAAGGATCATCAAAATGGTTAATAGTTCGTTCTTGTCAAAATTATGTTTTTGAAATTGACAAAATAAAAAATTTTGACTTTGAAAATACTGATACTGGTGAAGAAATTTGTGATGGAGACAATTCACCATACAAAACTGATTGGGTGAGTTTTTTATATACTCATGATTATCCAAAAGAAGATATATTTACATTATTAGATGTTGTAGGTATAAAAATATACAAAACTCCAAAGGAAGATCTTGGGGAACTTGATGAGACTTGAAAAAGATGAAGAAATTCGAACTATAAGATTTAAGATATTTAAAAATCATCTTAATTTAGAGGATTTATTGTGTAGAGCAATACATGAACAAGATGAAGATTCGCTTGATAAACTCACAACTGATGTTATTAATATTGAAGAGATTTAATTATTTCTACCAGTTCACCGTGTAGATACATGTGTACAGACACAATGTAACGGGTTCAGAGTCTGGGGATTTCAATGCTATTTCGCCCTTCCTTTATATACGTTTAGATGTTAGCTTCCACGTATGACTCGAAACGGAAGCTTTTATTTAAAAATTAATATAGGAGTAATGTATGTTAAATATATTAACAGTTGATCATGTTGACAATTTGGTATATCCTCCAATAGGTTCTGAGTTTTTAAACATGGAAGAATATTCTCAAATTCACGATATTATTTTAAAACAGCTGCAAGATCTGGATAATTTAGGTGTAAATTTACTTAAAGATATCGAAGAAGGTGAAATCAAAAATAAGATTTATCATGATATTATTGATTACACCAAAAACAATTATTTAGTTATCCCAAATAAAGATTATATAATGAATGATGAAGAATTATCTCAAACAGCAAATCTATTATATCAATTTCTTTGTGTTGATGGATTTAATGTTATCATTCCTAGAATATTAGAACAGACTAATATACAATCAATAGAAGGTTTTGATCGGTTACTTTTTCATAATAAAAATGATCGAAATTATATCAAAAAACACATAATGAATAATCTATCAGCAGCAATCAATATATTATTAAAATTACAAAAATTTGCAGAGCTTACTGATGATGAACCATACAAAGAACTAGTTAGTAGATTTGGTAATTATTTAGAATTAATTGATTTCAGTGATTGTGAGATGTTTACAGAAAACTATTTAAGACCAATATTAAGTAAATATTTTGCACAAATACTATGGAGAACTCTTTCACCAGTTAGTGTTAATTAAGTAGATCTAGTATAGGAGGCTAAAGTAAATGTGGAATTTTTAGAAAGTATATGGGGTTTTGCAGTTAAATTATTTGAGTTCACAATACTTATTGGTGTGGTTACACTAATAGCTATGGTATTTAACCGAAGGAATAGATAATAGATTTGGAGTGTGCGTATGGAAATGTTTTTAAATTTTATCGGTGGCATTGTTGAATTCATAGTAATCGGCATAGTATTTATTATTGCTATACTAGCAATAACCAGTCGAGGAGACAACAAAAGAGAATCCCGATATTAAAATCGTTTCCATAAGTTCTTAATAACTAAGTAGACGGAGAATATAATGGGCGAATTAACACAAGAGCAAAAAGTAGAAGTGGATAAGTATCTTGAAGAACTTATTGGAAAATATGTTGAGTATAAATCTCAAGAAAATCATTTTAAAAATTTATGTAAAGAAATATCAAATGAAGTTGATGAAACATTACATGATATCAAACAAAACTCAATAAAAGTATACATTTCTGCTATTGATAAAACTTACGAAGCAAAATATGTTGATCGTAAAAGTAAGAAAGTTGATCATACAGCTTTAGCAGAAGTATTATCTGACGAGATGTATAGTCATGTTATACAAGAGTCTGAAGTTACTTACCTTCAAATTCGTAAAGCTGCAATGACAAAAGGTACAAAAAGAGAAAAACCTGTTAAAGAAAAAAAGAGCAATAACTTGAGTATGCCAGTTGGTACATTTAAATAATCTTTGTGGAGGCACAAACGATGACAGCTAAAAAAGAAAGTAAAAGTAATACAGATCTGGTAAAAAATAAAGATCAATTAAAATCGTCAGCAGAGAAAACATTAGATTTTCTAACAAACATTGTTGATTTAAGTTCTAGTACTGCGGAATATACTCTAAAAAGATTAACTCCAGTTATTAGTCAAACAGTTATTGAAGAAGAACTTAAAGGTATAAACACATCTGAATTTCCGCCTCTTTTTCAAGATATATATTCCCTAGTTAGTAAAATCGAAAAAAATCTTTATGAAATACAAAACACTCTATCAAGAGTCGAGGTTAATTACTAATGTCAGATAGTTTTGTAGTAGCTTTATCGGGAGGATTAGATAGTACTACACTTTTAGCCATTTTATTCGATCAATCATTTCATCAATCAGACAGTATTAGATGTGTCGGATTTGAATATGGATCTAAACATAATAAATATGAAATTGAAAGTGCAAAAAAAATTGCTAAACATTATGATGTAGAATACAGTTTAATAGATTTAAGAAATGTTGGAAAATTACTTAAATCTAATTTACTATTGTCTGGTGGTGAAATACCTGAAGGACATTATAATGATGCAACAATGTCACAAACAGTAGTACCTGGTAGAAATTTAATGTTTGCTAGTATTTTAGCCGGTTATGCTGAAAGTATTGGATTTAATAGAATTGCATTAGGTGTTCATAAGGGAGATCATGAGATCTATCCAGATTGTCGTAAGGAATTTGTAAAAGCACTAGATTCTTGTATCTACTTGTCAACTGATAAAAGTGTTGAAGTTTACACACCATTAATTGATATGGATAAAATTGAGATTGTTCAAGAAGGTCTTGATTTGGAAGTTCCATATCATCTTACACGTACATGTTACAAAGATCAAGAAAGATCTTGTGGTGTTTGTGGATCATGTGTTGAGCGTCTTGAAGCATTTAAATTAAATAATGTTAAAGATCCAATTGAATATGAATAAAAACAGGAGTATAAATTGTACGAAATTGAAAAGAAATTTACATTTGAAGCAGCACATGTATTAAAAGGATTAGGAGAAAACCATCCATGCTCAACTATACATGGTCATTCATATAAATTATATGTTAAAATTTCTAGTGAAGAATTAGATCGAAATGGTTTCATAATTGATTTTGGAGAATTAAAAACATTTCAAAAAGAATTAATTGATTCATTTATTGATCACTCTGTAATCATTACTAGAGATACTGTTATTGATGTTAATTGTTCTAAAGTATATATTATGCCAAAAGAATATACTAACACAACTGTCGAGAACATGTGTAAACACTTTCTAGATCTATTATTAGAATTTTTTAAAGATATAAAATTTGATAATTTTTATAAAATTCGTATAAAGATGTTTGAGACTGAAAATAATAGTGGGTCTTATACATACATTAAAAACTAGTAATATTAACTCCCGGAAGGTCATTAGATCTTCTGGGAGTTTTTAACAATTAATGGAGACAAAAATTATGATAACTGCATCATGTTTTACAAATATAGAAGAATATGAATTATTAGAGTGGCCTGAAGTTTTTGTAAATGTACCAAAAATAGGAACTTTAGTGAAATCAAAAAATGGAAACTTTTTAGAAGTTGGTCAATTGACTTACGATTTTGACGGGAAACTTTGGATTGAATTACGAGAGATAAAGTAATGAAATTTAAAGATTTAAAAAAAATTATTGTTTTTAATGATGATTTTGGTATTAAAGATAGAAAAGACATTCAAAATATATTAATTGAATTAGAATCAATAACTGATGAGTGTAAACATGAACAGTTTCTTGAAGTTGATGACTTTGGAGATATTCATTTGAGGGATTGATAAATCTTAAAATTACTCCCATTATATTTTGGGGGTAATTCATATTTTTTCGTTTTATATATAGAAATAATATAGTAAAGTCTTTTTTATATTTCTAAAACGTAGGGCGCGATCTAGGAGGAAAAACAAATGCAATTCGAAAAACTTAAGGAAACTGTTTTATTTAAAGATGCTGAAACTAGTATAAAAATGAAAATATATGAAATCAGAGGTATTTTAAAAGATTTAACATCAATAACTAATGAATGTGAAAATGATGAAGCATATCTTGAATTCACACAAAATGAACAAATCGAATTGTGTGATTTTAATGATTCTTCTAATTCCATTTGTATTTAGGAGAGGAGATTAATCAAATGACTCCGAATGTTAAGTGCCCTAATTGTGGTAAAGTAGGATGTGTACAAATATCAGGATTCGCTAGTGAATTGGCAACCAGAGAAAAGTACTGTAGGTTCTGTAATGAAAAATTTTATGTTCATATAATTACAGCTACTTCAAAAGAAAAAGAAATACGTGATGGTAAAGTTAGTGAACTTAAAGAAAAAATAATAAGATTGTCTAAGAAAAGAAAAAAGATTTATAAAGAATTATTTATTATGTGTGAAGGAAATATGAGTCTTATAGAAAAAGCTTCGCGAATAATTGGATATGCACAAGGAGAATGATATGGATTTTGAAAAAAATATGAATATTCTCAAAAAGAACATGTATATTAAAGATGATACAAATGAAAAAGATTTAATAATTCTTGCAATGCCGGATATGATATTGTATGGTTTTGTTCATGAAATAATAAGAGATCAAGCTGTAAAGACTGGTACTTGGTGGCATGTAACATTTACAATACTATCTGTACCTTTACTTACTACTACATTAATCATGAGAACAGAACAAATGACTGGTCAAGAAACATTCACTGTTAATGGTGAAGATAGATTTTTTGCTGCTCTTGATACTGATAAATTACATCAAGAGAAAATACCTTTAAAAGAAAAACCTAAAGCTAAAACTGTTAAAAAGAATCCATTTACTCTAGTTAAAAAATAAGGAGAAATAATGGAAAAATTAGCCAGTGCAATAAAATTGGCAGTAAAATTAAGAGAAGACTCTTTTGATCATAAACTAGCGCAATCTAAAGGACCTGGTTATGATTTTAGTAAATGTTATAAACTAACATTAAGAGAAGCATCAGACAAGGCAGCTACATTTGTATCTGTTGGGTTTGATACTAAAGGAATAAATCCTATATATTTACTTCTTAGAAGTTATTTGAATGAATCTTTAGATTGGGCTGATAAATTTGAAGAAGAAAAATCATGAAATGTTTGAAAAAATCAGTTTTATTTTAGGAGAATTAAAAATGGAAGAAAGATTACCACATAATTTTATTACTAATTACAAACAGTGGTTAGAATATCAAGAAATTGTGAAATTTGATAATGACGAATTTCATTTAGTTCAAGAGATTCTTTCCCTACAAATAGCTCTTTATCTATTAAGAAGAACAAATATAGTTGATAGTTCTCATATAGATTGTTTTTATAAAATAATATTTGAAAAGAAAACAGAATATTCAAGAATAATGGAGAAAAACTATATTGATGTTAATGAAACTATTGATTTTTAAAATTAACCTTACAGGAGGAATAAATAATGGAACAAACTCAATATAACGGAATTGAAAGAGAGCTTGAAGGAATAAATAATAAATTAAGCATTTTGATATCTTTACTAAAACCTTTAAAGAACATATCAGAAGATATTGAAATGTCTAAAGTATCACTCAGTAAAATGCTCAAGAAAGATAACTCGCCGTCTATTCATGTACCACAACCTAAAGTAATGTCATGAAAACGATAAAATTAGATGGTAAAACTAAAGATCAAATAGCAAATGTGATGCTTCAGTGTGGTACACCTAAACAACAGAAAGAATCTATTGAATATTGTACAATAAAAACTATTAATAATTATATCAAAATGAAACCTCAGATAAATGTTGAAGGTTCTTTAAAAGATGATATTATAGATCTTGAGAAACTAGATATAGAAGATGGTACTATTATTATTTTAAAGGTTGATAGTGAAACCTATAAATTTAAAGATCAAATATCTAAAAAATTAAGAATGATTTTAAAAGAATTAAGAAAGAAAATCTTCTTCTTTATTCTTAATCCAAATCAAGAAATATCAACACTGAATCAAGAAGAAATGGAAAAATTTGGATGGATTCGTAAAGAAAAAGCAATTAGTGATTTTCGATTTCTATTATCTCTTATGCCTGAATGGACTAAAATTGTACCTAGAAATTTAGATCCCACTTTTTATACAACTCTTACATACGAAGGTGATTTAGCAATAAAAGAAAGAGTTGATAAAATAAGAGAATTTGTAAAAGGTGATTAAAATGATTAAACAAGATAAAACACCAACAATATATAATCAACAACATAAAGGTTAATTATGAAACCTCAAGTGATCAGTGTTAAAGTATCTGGTGATATGAAAAATAGAATCAATAAGAAAGAAATATTTTTTAAACCAGGTCCTAATGTAATCATTGGTGAAAATGGTAGCGGTAAATCATCATTATTTCATCTATTAACAACACCTTCAAAAGAAATTAAAAAAACTTGTAAGGTAGATTCAATTCATGGTAATTATTATATATTTGATTTCGAAAAAGATAATCCAAGAAAAAAAGGTTATATATCAAATAAGACTCAAATTTCATCTTTGTTTATTTCTCACGGTCAATCAAATCAAGCTATTATCAAATGTATGACACAAGATGACGCTAAAGATAGTATGTTCTTCTTAGATGAACCAGAACAAGCTCTAGATATAAATGGATTGAAATTATTAATATCTACTTTGAAAAAATCAAAAGCATCACAAATATCAATAATTACACACCATCCATTTATAATATTAAATCCTATGTTCAACGTAATTGAATTAACTGATGGATATTATAATGATGTTGTTGAATTTACAAAACAAATTTATTCTGGTATAAGAGGAATGAATAATGTCTAGCGATGGATATATAAATATACCTAAAGGATATTTCTGGTGCGACGAATGTCAAGCTCTTACTCCACATGATCAAGAAAAATCTCCTGAATATTCCTGGCAAGAAGATTATTATTATTGCAAAATTTGTGACAGTCAGATAGATTTTAATAATGATACTAATTGCCCTAAATGTGGATGGAATTATTTACCATATTATGAATCTGTACCGAAACAAGATATTCAAGCACATCAACCAGGATGTCACTATATGGAGAATAGTATTGATGCTGAAGATATATGTTATTCTCTTGGATACTCACATGCTGAAAATGTGTGGGATGAATTCATTAGAAGGAATTTTCAATTTAGAAATATAAAAGAGATAAAATGTTCTTGTCTAACATATGAAATAATTACAGATCCCTATTGTTATGCCAGTACTGGAGGATATGGATCTGGAATGGAGTGTTATAATGATACTTGGTGGCATTTAGATATTCGTTGTCCAATTTGTGGTGAAAGATTTGAAATTGATGATAGTAGTTGTTAGGGAGAGGAATTATGAAAAATCTTACACTGTGAATAAAAATATCTACAATATGGTTTAACACGAAACCGAGGAGGAAGGATGATGGACAGCAATTATAGAGACACGCATATAACAGATGATGATATGGGAGAAGGATACACTGAATTGATTAGTGAAGATGAATCAGAAGATGACCGAAGACAACGGCATAGTTGGGCCTTACTTGAACGGTTGCGTAAAGAAGAATGGAAGCAACGGCAGAAAATACATAGTCGTAAATAAACACTGAGGGTAATAAAGAATTATGAAAAATCTTATACCATTACATTGTGATCTATCACTTATGGATATACGAACAGAAAATATTAAAGCTAAGAAAAAGAAACTTAAAAAGATCAAGAAACGAAAAATAAGTAAATCTTCTCGTAAAAGAAATAGGTAGGAGTCGTTAGGAGAAAAATATGTTCTGGAAAAAGAAAAAAATAATTAAAGAAGAATCTAAAAAAGAATTACCTAAACCAATTAAATATAAAGAAATATCAACTAACAATCTAATAATTCAAACTAAATCAAGTGATAAAATGTCATGGACTGTTAAACCTTGGGAAGGTACTATAAAAATAGAACCTTGGATAAAATTTTATATGTGGTTCTTTGGAAGATCTGGAGATTTCTTTGTAATGAAATTTGACACAGGGGAAACCATGATTAAACGTGATGAAATCATCACATTTACAGTATTCATAAGTACTAAAAAGGAGATAGATGATTCATGAAAAATGTATATTTAATTGTGCAAGCAAAAAATTATACTGATGGTTATCCCTTATCTGTTTTTAAGACAAAGAAAATTGCGGTTAAAAGGTGTAGACAAGATGGTTATAAATATTCCAAACAATATGATTTATGGTCAAACGAAACACATTGGCGAACAATCAACCGTATCGAGTTTTATGAGGAATAATGTTTGATGTAAATCAAATTCCACCGGTGCTAGAACATCTAAAACAAATATCTCCGAACATGTTCCGTGTGATACCTCAAGGAGAAATAATAATACATTGTCCGTTCTGTGATGATGCATTAAGAAAGAAAGCTTTAAATCACGGACACTTGTATATATCAACAACCATGCCAGTTTTTAGTTGTTTTAGATGTAATAGTAGTGGTACCTTGTTAAGTCTATTACTACAAACTGGATTCGATGATCAAGATGTTCTAAAATACATATCAAGTTTTATCAAAATTAACTTTACTAAAGATTATTTTCGGTTGCGTAATCAAACAAATCTCGCGCCACGTTTTAGTCACTTAAAGAAAGAATTATTAAAATACACTCTAAATTTCAAAAAGAATTATTATAATCACTACATTAATTATAGAAATTATATTAATAAGAGATTAGGACCAGACGTAGATCCATCAACATTTCTACTATCTCCATCACTATATAAGAATAGTATATTGATGTGTAGATTCACGAATCATATTGGGGAAAACGTTTTATTAAGACACACAGATAACAATGTATCACATAATCAAAGATACATAGTTAATACGAACACAAGCAACTTATACTATTTTCAAAACATCCATAACAACATTAACAAAATTACTATCTGCGAAGGACCATTTGATGTAATCAGTTTATATTTATATAACGACCTATTCAAAGACAATATTTTTATCAGTATTAATGGTAAAAATTATGTCAACAACCTAGAACGTTTAATTATTATGTACTATTTAATTGATGATTTGGAAATTAACATTATTTTCGATAGTGATCATTATAATAAAAGTAGAAAGATTTTATTGATGTTAAAGAAAATAATACAAATTTATAACGGCAAGATCTGGATTAATGCGTTTAAACCTTTAATCGGTAATGATGTTGCCGATTTTCCAGCAGTAGTAAAAATAGATTGGGAGACTAAGTATGAGTCAAAAGAGCATCACACTAGAGAATAATAAACATAAGAACTATGAAATATTATCTTTGCTAACATATTTTTATAATGATAAATATGTACTCAAAAATCTGTATTCTGGTTACACCGAAACTACTTTTCAATTTGTAAAAATTAATAAAGAACAGCGACTTGTTCAACATGATGAGTTTGCAAGTGAACAATATTCAATCAAAGTTGATGTTTATGATTCTAATGATAATTTCTATTATAACAGTGATAATGCTGTATTAAAAACATGTTTACGATTTACATATGACCAAAAAGATATTTATTTACTGTATCAATATAATAGTAATATGGATCTACATACTGCTAGTGTAAATTATGGTAGACCAAATTATTATAACGTAATTGAAGAAGGTTCAGATAAATTTATCAAAGCACAGAATCGAATGATTAATCGATTCACATTCTTTGAACTGTATGCGGATAAAATTCTACCAAATATACGCATAAAAAATGATTTTAATACATTGTATAGATTTAAGAAGTATATTAAAAACATAATTGATTATGATTCAACGAAAGGATACGACACTCTAAGGAGTATGTGTAGATTTGTTGAAGATGATATGAAATTAAATAAGTCATATGTTATGAATAAATTCTTAACAATAAGAAAACCTAATCGAGAATCAATCAGTTTAAGTATTGCTAATCTTGTACATAAAACAATATCAATTAGTTTGCCAGATTTTAATTCATTTTTTAATATATTTATTCCTGTATTCGATCAACTTGGTGGTGTAAAAGAATTGGAAAATATAGTTTTAAGACAACGACTTATGGAGGAATAACAATTGAAAGAACTAGAAATAAAAATTAAGTTGGAAGCATTGATTACCAGAAGATGTGCGATGATAAGTATGAATAATACTATAGATAAACAAAGATCTCCAGTGTATTCTTATGAGCCAGGTGATTTCAAAATACTCGAACAAGAAATGTTGGATCTAGCCAAAATAGCGAGGGATTCTGACTAATGGAAAAAGTTATTCCAATTTTTTATACTGAATATTTCAAATATATTTCTCGTTTTAGAATGATTCCTAATCCTGTAGATTGTTTGACACCTGTTTATAGACGGTTATTACTAAGCATGCATGATATTGCTTCTAAAAAATTTACTAAGTGTTCAAAGATTACTGGTTATGCTACTGGTACTTATCATCCACATGGAACATTAGCTGCATATGGAGCACTAATAACTCTTTATAAACAAGGATTTGTAGACAATCAAGGAAATTTTGGAACACCTGGATTAGATGATGCTAACCCTAGTGCAGAAAGATATACTGAAGCTAAACTAAAAAAATGGGTTGATGAATTTTGTTTTAAATATATTAATCTTGTTCCTTGGGATGAATATGAATATGAAAACGAACCTTTATTTATACCATCACCTATACCAATAGGATTAATTGGTGATGGTGATATTTATATGGGTATAGCTGCACACCGAACAATTATTCCAAGATACAAATTAAGTGATCTAGCAAAAAGATTAAAATATTTGATAACTGAAGATGAATTAGATAAAATCATAATATATCCAAATCTAACTAAAGACGGTTGTTCTATTAAACGAGATGATATTCAAGCAGAAAAGATTTTAACTAATGGCTCTGGTACTCTAACAATTATTCCTAATTGTGTTTCTAAAAATAAAGAATTAAGAATCTTAGGAAGAGTACCACAAACGACATTTGCATCTTTAAAAGATGACGATAGATTACACTGTGAATGTTATTCTGGTGCAACAATTGATGTTAGTGTTAAACCAACTAAAAGAGAAGATCTACAAACATTTTATAAATATATATATAAGAAACACCTAATCAAAAACATTAATTTTATCATATATATTTGTGAAAATGATGGGTCTGTTAAGCAAGAAGGTGTTGATGATATCTTACTCAGGTGTTATGAGTATTATGTAGAGATTGTTAAATTTAGTCTTATTAATGAATGTATCAAACATATCGATAAGAAGTTCACTAACGAAATTATTTTAATCATTCGTGAAATATTAAGAAATCACCCAACTGTAAAATCTATTGATGAAATTATTAAAATCTTTGCTCTTAAAAATTATAAGATTAAGACTGAAGATTATTATCAAGATCAAGATCAATTCATGTTGGTCGAAAAAACTATCTCTAATGAAGATATTAAAAACGTATGTACAACCAAAAGTATCAAATCATTAATCGAACATAATGTTAATATTCAAGAGAATGATAAAAATATAAAAGATATTAAATTGAAAATAAGTAATAACGTAAATGATTGTTACGCTCTAATTTGTAATTTTTGTAGTTCTAATATTTAAGGAGTATTATGGGTCATTCTATAGATACTGATACTGCTTACATTCTTCCAGAAATATTAGAAGGTGTTATTAATGGGTATATGTTAGGCATGTCAGAGTTTGAAATTATGGACGTTTATGGTATAGGTCATAACTTAGTTGTTTCAATTCTTGATAAATACACACAGTACTTATAATTCTAGTAATAAAGGAGATAAATAGTATGAAGTCATTTTACACACAGAAAGATATTGATTATTTTTAAGTAACTATTCTTTCAAAGGTAAAAAAATAATAAATACCAAAAAGAAAATTATATAAAAGAATATGTTTTCGATATTCCAAAAGGTATATATGATATATTTATTAAATATTATAACCATAATTTTATAATATCGGATAAACATAATAATTGTGGTGCAACAGCTGACGCTAAACTATCAACAAGAATTGATAAAAAGTCTAAAAAAATCATTCCTATACTTGTTTGTAGAAAATCTATTATTCTTGAGCCTGGAAACTCAATGGTTAATAGTCCTGATGAAGCAAAAGAACTATTAAATAAAACATATGAAGTATTCAAAAACCAATATGATAAAGTTAAAAATGAAAAACACCAATCAGATTACAGTCATTCTAAAGATATTTTATATAAACTAGCAAAAGAAAAAGTTGAAGATACCGATGAGATGATCAAACTCAAGAAGAAAAGATCTGACTTTTATGAAAAAGCAAGTAAGGTCGATGCTCAAATAAATAAACTTAATGAAAAAATTCAAGATGAAAAATTGTTAGAGGTTTGTGATGAAGTAAAAGAAAATGATTATATAATTCCAGAAGAAGAAATTGAAAGATTTCTTTGTACAACAACATATTTTGAAAAGTCTGCAATCATTCAAGCAGTAACTGAATTTATTACTAGAATAAATGAAAATGATGAATAGGAGAAATAATTGTCAAAATCTAAGAATAAAGCAAACAATCAACCAGATAATTTTTGTGAATTTTGTAATGACAAAATTCCAAGAAATCTAACTAATTGGTGGCGACGAACAGCATGTGAAAAAGAAGAATGTCAAGAGAAAAAACGATTAAAAATTTTAGAAAGATCTAGAAACTACCAAAGAAAAATACCATTTAAAGATGTTTTACGTAAATCACCAAAAGAAATTCTTGGTAAATTTAATGGTAGACGTTGTGTTAAATGTAATAAAAAATTAAGAGAACCTTTTAGATTTCGATGTCCTACTTGTTTTGCATCAGTATCAAACGCATTTTATGATTTTGATAGTGTTGATAGTAGCAGACATAAATCATCACATTTATATGAGTAATAGGAGATTCATGAAAGCACCAAACGAAAAACCAGAAATTGAAATAGATTTAGATGGTGAAGACGGAAACGCTTTCGTAATAATTGGTAAAACTTGTAAATCTCTCTTTAATGAGGGAGCAGATGAAGAGTATCTTAATAAATATAGAGATGAAGCTATGAGTGGAGATTATGAAAATCTCTTAAAAATAACATCTCAGTATGTAAATCTTAACCTAAAATAATCTAATATCCTTAGCTACTTCGGTAGCTAGGGATAATTTATATTTTCTTTGTTTTAATATAGAAATAATAAGATAATAGTAATTTGCTTAAATTTATTTTTAAATTAAAGGAGAAAGTATGACTATTTTTAGAGCTTTCGGAAGACACATTGATAAAATTAAACCTGTAGATATAAAAATAGATCAAAATGAAGATTTTGAAATAATCACACAGAGGAACCAACAAAGAGAAGTTTTTGAAGAAAATCGAAATTCAAAATATTTTCAACTGATACAACCACCTGGATCAGGTAAATCTATTAATGTTGCTTTTGTTATGGCTGATAGATTGAAAAATAATCCAAACATGAAAGTTGTTATAGCTGTACCTCAAACATTTATTGCAAAATCTTTTGGAAAAATGATTCTTCAATATGATGATGGTACACAAATTAATTGGGATTGTTTTCATGATCTTTGCAAGAAATCTAACCTTCAAAAAATCAAATACTTAACTAAATTTCTTAAAAAGAAAGAATTTGAACCTGGTATTGAAAATCGTGTGGCTATTGTTACACATTCTACTTTAGCTCAAACATATTCAAAAGTATCAAAATTTAATGATATATTTGATAATACTACAATCGTAATTGATGAAGCTCATCATATAATGTATGAGGATAATGAAACATCAAATAGAATTGGAAGTATGGTCAATCATATTTTTAAAAATAAATCTGATAGTTCTCTTTGGTTAGTAACAGCTACACCATATCGTGGTGATAGTAATTCTATTATACCTAAAGAAATTCTAGATACATTTGATAAGCATTTTCTTCCTCTAGATAAACATTGGGAAGAAAATATTAAGTATATTGAAGATTTTACTTTTAATTTTGTTATATACAAACAATATGAAATATTTGATGAAGTTAAGAAAGTATTTAAATTAGGACACAAAAAGAGCATAATTTTCTGTCCTTATGTTGGTCATCTTATGAATGATAGTAATAAGAATAAATTTAAAGATAAACTTATTAAAACTATCAAAGAAGAGTGGCATGATTGTAAAATTCTTGATCTTATTGAAACCAACGGTAGAGATAAGAGAAAAGAAATACTCCTTGATAATAGAGATGCTAAACATGTTGATGTGATACTAACTCTTAAAATATTTGATGAAGGATCAGATTGGGTTCATGCAGAACAATGTCTTGATTTAGCACCTTCAAATACTTTAAGAATAACACATCAACGTTTCGGTAGATTGTGGAGAGATTTCTTTAATAAGAAATCAATAATATATTACTGTTTTCTTCCTTTTGAAAGTAAATTTAAAAACGAAGAAGAAAGGCGAATACATTTAAGTAAAAGTTTCAATGCTCTAGCAACATCTTTATTGTTACAAGACATTATTGAACCAATTAAATACCCAACAAAATTAAAATCAAATAATAGAAGAGAGTTATATATTAATCCTCTAGAGGAAATATTTCCAGATGATGATGAAAGAGCAAAATTATTGGAGAACATAATTAAAAAACTAATAGTTATGAAATCTGTTTCAGAAGATCCATCTGCTCAAGATGTTAAACAATGGATCAAATGTTTATTAACATCAGAGAACATAATTAAAAATCAAGACCAAATCATTAATCACATCGGTTTAGTTTTTAGAAAAATGCACAATCAAAAACATATTATTAAATCAATTGATTATTCTAAAAATAATTCAAATTATTTTATCGAAGATTTTGATAAAATTTGGTTGAATGACATCTTTGAAGATTTAAGAATTTTTGGAACTAATACATGTACATCAAAAACATTTCAAGAATTTAGAGATGTTATTAAGGGAGAAAGAAAATCTATAGAAGAATGGGTACAAATAGCTGAGAAATTAACTGAAGAAAATGGTGGAAAATTACCACCATCTAAATGGTTAAGAGAGAATGGGTATAATGGATTAGAAATTTGTTTGTATAAATATAAAAATTCATTTAAACATATTCTTAAAGAAAATTTATATAAAGAAAGAAATTCACCAGAGGATTGGGTTAAAATTGCAGAGAAGTTAGCTAAAGATAATGGTGGAAAATTACAATCATATATTTGGTTAAAAAGAAATGGTTATATGGGGTTAACTGCTCTCTTGTATAGTAAACATAAGAAAATGTTTGATCATATTAAAAGAAAATATGATTCTATGCCTCCAGAAAAATGGCTTAAAATAGCCGAGAATCTAGTTAAAGACAATGGTGGAAAATTGCCACCAGCTACATGGTTGATAGAAAATGGGTATTCAAATTTACTTTACCATTTAAACAAAAAATCATTTTCACATATTGATAGAGATTTTATTAATGATCCGTGTAAATCTCTGGATGAATGGATCGAAATAGCCGAGAAGTTAGCTAAAGACAATGGTGGAAAATTACCACCAGTTAAATGGTTAAGAAAGAATGGGTACGGAAGATTAGTAAACCATCTTTGTATAAACAAAAAATCATTTTCACATATTGATAGAGATTTTATTAATGATCCGTGTAAATCTCTGGATGAATGGATCGAAATAGCCGAGAAGTTAGCTAAAGACAATGGTGGAAAATTACCATCACTTAGTTGGTTGAAAACAAATGGTTATCGTAAGTTATATCAATGTATAATATCAAATAGAGATACATTTTCTCATATTAAAAGAAATGATAATAATCTTAAATCTCTGGATGAATGGATCGAAATAGCCGAGAAGTTAGCTAAAGACAATGGTGGAAAATTGCCACCAGCTAAATGGTTAAAAACAAATGGTTATAATACATTAATTCGTATTATATACGCAAATAAAAAATCATTCAAACATATTAAAAGAGATTATTGTCACAAACCTTCAGATGAATGGATCGAAATAGCCGAGAAGTTAGCTAAAGACAATGGTGGAAAATTACCACCAGCTAAATGGTTAAGAGAGAATGGACACAAAAGATTAGTAGTTTATCTTTCTTTAAACAAAAAATCATTTTCACATATTGATAGAGATTTTATGGTTAATCCTAGTAAATCTTTTGAGGATTGGTTAGAAATAGCAGAGATTCTTGCTAAAGACAATGGTGGAAAATTACCACCAGCTACATGGTTAAAAAAGAATGGATATTATGGATTAGTCAATCGAATATACAAAAAGAAAGAATTATTTCAACATATCCTTAGATAATATTAATTGAGGGTTTAAATAATGCGCAATACACAACCTAATTATGTACATAGTAGTCCTTGGGATGATGATATAAAAGTGGAAGCTAGATATAAAACGATAATTAAAATATATCGTAAAGTATTTAGAAGGTTATCAATTCCTGAAAACTCAGAGTATTGGACAATGTGTGGAGCGCATTATACTCGAACTTCTTCTATAGTGGGTGAATTAGGGCATTTGGTTAATTCCAACCTAATTCACCCAGATCAATTCTACGGAGTTGATCGAGAAGAAAAAGTGATTAAAACTAATGCGAAATATTATCCACACATTAAATGGATTCATGGAGATTTCCTTGAAACTATTTGCGAAAGAATAATAGGCAAACAATTCAACCCATCAATTATTAATTATGATGGTGTAATGCAACCAAAATATGGATCTGATTATCTTAAGAAAATTATGAAAACTATAGATAATGGAGTTAAAAACGAATTACTACTTATTAGTAATTTTGTATTAAAAAATCCATATATTTTTTCAGAAAAATCAGAGTTTCAAATAAGTGATATATTCGACATATTATTAAAAGAATATTGGATACCAGATCATTGGTCTATATACCCACAAGGGTATCCTTATAAACATGGTAAAACTCAAATGGGTACAGTTATCTTTATAAAGAAACCACATGATCCATTAAATATAACTTATACTAAAGGGAGAAATCTCTTGTGGAAGGAAAAATCAAATGCCAAATAGAGTGATATATGAACCAAAAGGTTCTGCTAAAGAATATGCAGATCTTGCGCTCAATCTTTATATAGGTTGTAATCATGGTTGTAAGTACTGCTTTGTCCCTGGTGTTTGTAAAATCACTAGAGAAAATTTTAACGGAACAATTAAACCAAAAAAGGATATTATTACGAGATTAATAAGAGACTTAGAATTGATTGAAAAGAATGATGAATTCGAAAAATCTCAAGTTCTTATGTCATTCACTAGTGATCCTTATCAACCACTAGAGGAAGAACTAAAACTAACACGAACATCAATTAAATTATTAAATTCGTTTGATTTTCCTGTTCGAATACTTACAAAAGGAGAAGATTTAGCTCAAAGAGATTTTGATCTTTTGTCTCAAGTTCAAGAAAACGAATTCGGTATTACTTTAGTTATGTTAAATGAAGATTTACAAAAAGAATGGGAACCATTTGCAGCTTCCCCCAAACAAAGGATTGAAAATCTAAGAAGAGCCAAAAAAAGAAACATTAAAACTTGGTTAAGTTTAGAGCCAATTATTGATCTTCAAGAAGCATTAGATGTTATCGATAATACTCATGAATTCACAGATTTTTATGGTGTTGGTAAATTGAATTATAACAAACACCAAAAAACAATAAACTGGAAAGAAGTCAAAGAGAAGGTTGAGAAAAAATTGAATCATTATGGTAAAAAGTATATGATTCATAAATCATTAGAGGAGGCCCAATGAAAGAATTAGACATTGAAGAAAATGAAGAAAGCGAAATTAGAATTGGGGATTTTGTAATTAATTTATCTCTAACTCCTGAAAAGGATCTTATGGCATCTTTTGCTAGAAATCAAGATCCAAGTGAAGACAATCCAGATAGTCCAGAAAGTCCAAATGGTGCTTTTGAAGATTTTGTGTTTTCAAGAAAAAATATTCATGATTACGAATAAATCATCACAAAGACCCGGCTGCTTCGGCAGTCGGGTAATTTATATTTTCTCTGTTTTTATATAGAAATAATATAAATAATCATTATTTTTAAATATAAATAGACAGGAGGCTTTTTAAATGGAGACAATGAATAATGAAAAATGAATTTACTAAACACAAATATCGAGTAATTTGTAAATGTGGTCATGAACAGGTTAATGAAGATGATAGTGTAGTATTAAAATGTAAATTAGTTAAAACTAATTATTGCAAAACATGTGAATCACAATATACCGAAATACCTACACAAACACAAATATTTTTCACACATGATGGAAAAAGAATTTATTTATAATAGTATCAAACATAAATCTAAAGGGTTAGGATATAATAATGATTCTAAATAGTTTAATAATCATATTGATTGTTTTAAATATAATAGATCTAATCCAGACTAAAATAATATTCAATAACTATGGTACTGATGGTGAGTTCAATCCAATTGTTAATCTCATATATGTAAGATTAGGATTTTTTGGAATTATACTTTATAAAATTACATTAATTGGATTTGCTATAACCATGTGTTACATGATTGAAAGTATTGGTATTACACTAATACTTATAGGAGTATATGTATTTACAGTTATCTATAACTGGAGAGTAGCTAGATTTAATGCTTGTTAATCTTCTAACATAATTCCACCTCCGGTTGAGGATGTGGATTATTTAATATGAGAAAAGATTGGAGATAAAAATGTATGACAATACAAAACCATACTATAATCAAATGGGATATGGTAATGATGTACTAGAACGATTTTGGTCAAAAGTGAATGTAAAGAAACTTGATGATGGATCTGATGATTTAGATTCTTGTATGGAATGGATTGGTGCTAAAAGTGGACACGGATCTGGTTACGGTCGTTTTAGTATTAAATATGACCAATTTGGAACTCATAGATTTATATATGAATGTTTTAATGGTCCAATTCCAGAAGGTTTACAAGTTCTTCATAGTTGTGACAATCCATCTTGTGTTAATCCTAAACATTTATGGGTAGGAACTATTCAAGATAATTTAAAAGATCAAAAAAATAAAAATCGACAAAATAAAGGAAGTGATATTACAAACTCTATATTAATAGAAGATGAGGTTTTAGAAATAATAGAGTTATTAAATATTGGTGTTTCACACAATAATATTGCTAAAAAATTTAAAGTATCAGGAGTATCAATAACTAATATTAATACAGGAAGAACTTGGTCACATTTAACTGGAAGAAAATATAGGAGAAAAGATGTTAGATAAGAATTGTGCTTGGATAAAGAAACACCAACCAGCTACGATAGAGAATTATGTGTTTAATAATGATCAACACAAAAATCTTGTTACAAGTTGGTTAGAAACTGGAAGAATTGACGGGAATTTATTACTCTATGGAGCACCAGGTCTTGGAAAAACAACTCTTATAGAGATTCTTATCCGACATATTATAAAAACACAGTCAGATCTTTTCCGTATGAAAACTCGTTCTGTAACTGAAGTGGATGAGCTAAAGAATTGGGTTGGAAAAAGTCCTAATAAGAGTAAACATAACATAGTCTACATTGAAGAAATAGATAAATTGAGTAAGGCAGCTCAGGTGACATTGAAAGATGGATTAATGGAAAAACATGTAGAAACGTGTGTATTCTTAGCTGCAACAAATCATCCTCGTAAACTTGATCCAGCACTTTTTAGTCGATTTACATATAAATTTAATCTAGATTCATTTGATAAATTAAACCTGTTCAATCAAATTGATCGGATTTTGAAAGAAGAAGAAGCCGACTTTGATGAAGAACAACTCGGAATTTATGTCGAGAATAATTATCAGAAAGGTTTGCGTGACATATTAAATCAATTACAAATAAGTTATATATCTAACAATAAAAAGATTGTCTTTTCAGATCTTATAGGCAATACAGAGATTGAAGAAAGTATTATTAGTTTGTTCTTAGTTATTACCAAAAGTATTTTAAAGATGAATAACAGTAAATTAAAGAAACAGTGTTTATACTTTCCAACTAATAGTATTATAGCTCAAGATTACGTTAACTTTGTGACATTACTTAATAATAACTGGGATATTGATTTTGATACAGTTTTCAGTGAGATCATTAATAACATCGACTTGTTACCAGCCAAAATGATCGTAGTCAGGTATTACGAAACAATGGACAACAAAAAGTTCACATACCTACATTTAATTAGTTGTCTTTATGAGGTCATTGAAGCCTGTTGTAAAGCACAATTATGATGTCTAAAACGTGGGGCAAGATCTGGAGACAAATATGGAAATAGCGAATAAAAGTAAAAAACTTAAAGAATTTTTTAAAATTCATGGAATAAAAATTAAGAAAGATGAATCTATTAATTGTATTACACTGATTGGTAATGATAAAACTAAATTAGAAATTTTTGCAGAAATAGATGATAATCTTCCACATATTGTTGTGATGGATTAAAACGTCACGGTAAGATCTGGTGAATTAGATGGAACAAAATATAAAACCAATAATAGAGAAATTGTGTGAAGAAGTTGAATTTAAAATTAATTCTAAAACCGTTGTATCTGAAACAAAACCTATATACTTAAAAACCAATCTAATAGACTGTATTAGTCTTAAAGTAATTATTGATAAAGATAATGTTGTGTTTGAAAGTTGATCTAAAACGTGGGGCGAGATCTAGTATCGGAGGAGACAAAATGAAAATAAAAACTAATACATTAATTAAAATGAATCAGTTGTTAGCAAAAGGTAAAACTATTGCAGATATCTATGATAAATATCCAAGATATTCATATGATGATATTTATTGGCAAACAAAATATCGTAGCTTTGTTGGTACAAAAAGAATGATTACTAATAGAGTGAGAAAACTTCAATTTGTTAATGACAAAGTTTCAAGAAAACATTTAGTTGACGAAATTGAAAGTCTAACAGACGATCTGTATTATCAATTAAAACAAAATAGTGATTTACTTATTAAAATTGAGAAACTTCTTGGTAAAGTCAATAGGTGATTTGAATGAATCCATTTAAATGGTTTAAAAATCAATTACAAAAATCTAGAGAAAAAGAAACTAAAGAATTTGAAAATCAAAAGATTGAATTAACAAAAAGACTAGATCAACTTACAAATGAAATGTTAGCTTCCAAGTGTGCTATAAATAATTTTAAAAATTGTTCTATTGAATGTATACATTTTAATCCTGGATCAGTATTTCTTATAAGTGGTATTGGTTATGCTAGTAAAGAACCATCTTGTAAGCTTTGGAGATAATAAATTATGCTCATTATAAAATTCATAAGTAAGTCTCAAATAGTAGAAATGTCATTTAAAGAATCTGATATTTATTTGATTGCTGATTATTTTGAAAAGAATGAAACACCATTTATAATAATTAGTTCAACTGGTATGATTAATCTAGAAGCTGATGATCTGTTTCCAACAAGAAAATTGAAATATTGGCGTAAAGAAACCTTTCTACCTAAAGACTGGGTTGAATAAAGGAATATGACATGATAATCTTTAATGAAGAAACAGAAGATATTGATAGTGAAAAACATATTTGTTATTACACAATAAATAATTATCAATCGATTATTTTAATGGAAGTCTTTGAAAAGAAATTAAAACATCCAGAAGCTAAAGAACATGCATATGTTTATAAATTTGATACTAGAAAAATCAAAGAATTTGATAGGATTGGTGAAGATGCTTCTTCTAGTATATTATTGGAAGCGGCACAAAATAATATGAAAATCGTCAGAAAGGAAGGTGATTAAAATTTGTTATTCTGGCAGCTGTCCAAGTGAACTGTGGTCTGGAGAATGTGGTCATAAGAAAAGTCAAGGACCAAGACCTTGTAGTTTTGAAACAGATGAAGAAGCAATACAAGCACAAAAAGATTATGAAGATGAAAGAGGTGATTATCTTTACGAACAATGGAAAGATAGACACTTAGAAAGTCACCCTCGAAATTTTAATAGGCATATATAATGGGATACAGATCTGATGTAGCAATCGCTGTAAAAGAAGAATATGCAAAAGAGTTTACTAAACTTGTTGAAAAACTTGAAGAACCAGATAGGAAACAACTTACAAAAGATGGATTCATAAAAGCAGTTTTTTATGAGTCATGTACTTGGAGTGAAATGGATGAAGATATAGAAGCTATTAGTAGTTTCGTAAAAAATCTTGATCCAGAAGAATATGGAATGATTGTCATTGGAGAAAATATTGATGATATCGAGTATTTTGGTAATCCTTATAATTTTGATATAGCATTAAAAAGATCAATTGTATTTTATGCCGATTTTAATGGTGAAGTATAATGCAAACTGTCGAAATATATTTTGATGATTTAACTGATAAAGCTCAAATCAAATTGCTTTCAACATTCGAAACTACTGTTGCTTGTGAAAATTGGGATCGAATTCCAGTTTTTACAGTTGTACGTACAGATGACGAAGATGAAGAGGCTATGATGCGTTTAATAAATCAAGATAGGATTGAAGAAGAATGATATATGAAAAATGTGAACCAGTAAAATATATTCCAGGTGATCCTTTTATTTGTGTAAAATGTACTCACTATAAAGGTGGTATTAAATGTGATCGTAATTATTTCATTAGTTTTTACGGCCAAGACACTTCAAAATGTGAATCATTTGAAGAAGGGAGAATATGTAAACATTGTGGGTTACTAACTTAGAGATTACTTATGGCCTCAGCCGAATCTAATTTTGAGGAGATGATCCGGCAATACAGCCGGATCTCTCAATTTCCATCAGAACACAAAAACATATTTAAAATTGATAAACCTATGAGGTGGTTACTTGCTGACGAAAATAATCAATATATCAGTTTCTACCAAAAGGATCAAGATCAAAAATTATTAGATGTTGATATTACTGGTTGTTTTCCAACAATTTGTAGATTCCTATTCTCAGAAGAGAATCCAGATTTCGTGACACAAATAGAAGCTCTTGCCGATAAAAGAGAAAAAAACATATATATTGCAAACACCCTAAAGACCACTCATTATCTAAAGACTTTGAACATAATTAGTAAGATGGTTATCCTTGGTTTTATATTCGATAGACAAGACTCAAATGACATTTCACTCTTAGAATTTGAGAAAGATGGATGCCTAATCATCACCACGGATAATAACATTGAAAACTGTGAAATCACTACACCATTTCAGGAGTTTATTACAAGAGCCGGATTTAAATTCCATATTAAACAATATAATTATTATATCAGATGTAATCATACTAGTTGGTATTGGAGTGAAAAAGATCAGAAATTAAAAGTTAAAGGTATCTACAAACATGTTCCACCTAAAATATATGAATTTTATGAAGACTTATTTAAAGGTGTCGTAGTAGACATATCTAATATTAATAAAATATACAACTCAGTAAGCTTCAAATTTATTCGTAAAAATAATCTTACGACTCTTTTAGAAGATTACTATTATTGTAGTGATAATAAAAGAGTCTTAAATACAACCGGAAAGTATGAAAAGTATCATTGGAAGAACAGTCAAATAGATCCGAAAGTATATCTTTATAATTTCATTTTTCCAGTATGGTTATTTTACCAAAGAAATCTTAGTAATATCATGTGAAGGAGTAAAAATGAACAATCAAATTCAAGATTTTGCAAAAAGCTATCTAAAAGATTCATTAGTACAATTACCAGAAAATTGGATATTAATGTTTAAACGTATGTATTCGCATGAAAATTTAGATGCTGATATAAACGATGTAATAGATATGATACCTGAAGATAAATTAGATTGGGCTATGCAACAAGTTGAAAATTCACTTAAAAAACAAAAGGAAAATTATGGGAACATTTGAAGAAGATTTTAACAATCAATTCAAAAAGCTTTCACAAAAATATCGTGGACTTCAAGAAAAAGATCTAGAAAGAATGAATCCATCATACTCATGTGTAATCTGTCAGAAATTCAAAGAATGTGGGAAACTTGGAAGAGCCTGTCAAAATGCTATTCCAGCATCGGAAGAAGAATTTAGTTCTAATTACGAATTTTCGTAAGAATTAACACGTCTTCCAATTATTTTCGCAAAGAGTTTGCACTAAAATTTTATATTCTCGATTTTAATATAGAAATAATATGTATAGTTACAATAGTAACTTTAACTTTTTGTGGGTAATTTTTGTTCTTATTATGTTTTTAGTATATGTGTAGGAGTAAAAATGGTAAAACAACAAGATTATGTTGCCCTCGATAGCATTACTGCGGTTCGAACAAACCCAGGAATGTTTATTGGTGATACAGAAACTCCTGATCATTTAGCTGTTGAAGTAATTGATAATATGCTAGATGAAGTTGTTAATAAATTTGCTACAATCGGTGAAGTTTTTATTGACGAATCAAATGAGTTCTGGGTTACTGATAATGGTAGAGGATTAAAAATTGGTATCACACAAGATCCAGATACAAAAGAGATGAAAGATAGTATTGAATTATTGTGTACCAAACTATTCTCTGGATCTAAATTTCGACAAAAAAATATAGTAGATTATAAAATTCAGATTGGTATGCATGGTGTCGGCTTAGTAGCCGTTAATGCATTTTCTGAATGGTTAGTTGTTCGAATTAAGAAAGATAATAAAATACATGAATATATCTTCATTGATTCAGTCCCATCAGAACACAATATAACTGATTATGCTGGTGAAACGTTTTCAACTCAAGTTGGATTTAAACCGGATCTAAAGTATTTCGACAGTGTTACATTTGATGTAGAACAAGTCGTTAGTCGATTACTTTTATCTCAATCAGTACATGATCATGCACAATTCTTTGTAAATGAAACAGAGATTCCAAAGATCACTTTATATGAATATGTTCGAAATGTATTGTCTATAAATGATGACACTCAAATGTATTCAATCGAAGAAGTATTTGGTGTTGAAAAATTAAGAATATACTTAACGTATATCAATGCCAAAGATAGTATAATTGTAGGTGATGTTAATCTACGCACTAGTGATGGTACATATATTACAAACACTAGTACAATGATTAAAGATATCATTGCGAATAATATCGATCGCAGATTTAGAAGTCTTAATAATAAAGAATTTCTAACTGGTCTTCGATGTTATATTAATCTTACTTTAGAGAAACCAAAATTTGATGCTCAAGTTAAATCACGAATGAAAACAAATATTAAACCATATCTTAAAACTATTGAAAAAAGATTAACTAAAATTCTTACCAGCTCTGATATTATGAATACTCTTACAGATTTATTAGAAACTAAAATAACCAAAAAAATTATATCTAGAGCTAGTAGTAAGAGAATATCAAACAAGAATAAATTAAGAGATTGTAGTAAATCACCAGGAGACATATTATATATCGTCGAAGGTGATTCTGCTGATGGTACTCTTAAGGTTATTCGGAACAAATCCACAGAAGCTTCTTTTCCACTTAAAGGAAAGATGATGAATGTGGAAAAAGGTTCAGCAATCAAAATTGGTCAAAATCAAGAGATTAAACAATTATTGGAGGCATTAGGCCCAGAAGGGAGGCGCAGGTATAAGAAAGTAAAGCTACTGAGTGACGCAGACTCGGACGGTCTTCATATTAATCTATTAGCAACCCTCTTTATGAGTAAGTTTGCTAGTGATATGATAAAAGAAGATCGTGTAAGTATACTCCTACCGCCACTATACGGTGCGGTTAAAGGAAAAACTTTTGTACCATTATATGAGATAGAGGAAACCGAAAAGTATCGGGCCCAGAATTATGAAATCAAAAGGTTTAAAGGTCTTGGAGAAATGAATCCAGACCAACTAGAGATTGTCATAAGAAAAGGTAGAGAATATGTAATCAAGTACCCAGATACGATGGATATTGTTAATACTGTCGTTAATAGTACCGAAACAAGAAAGCAATTAATGTTAACAGACCTAAGTCTAAAAAATTTAATGTAAAGAGATTTTTAAAGGAGATTTAAATTATGGCAATGGCAACCAGACCCTCATTTATGCCCAAAATTAAGCCCGTAGTCGAAGCAGCCCCCGCAGCCCCCGCAGAAGCAGCTCCTGTTGCAGCTCCCGTTGCAGCCCCAGCCGCTCCCGCAGTTGAAGCAGCTCCCGTTGCAGCCCCAGTGGCCGCTCCTGTTGCAGCTCCCGTAGTTGATGCTGTACCTGCTGCTCCGGTTGAAGTGAAGAAAGCACGAAAGAAACCAAACCGTCAGATGACTCCGGAAGATACGGAATTTGTTGTGGCAAATGTCAAGAATATGTCATATACGGAAATTGCCGAAGCTCGTGGTATTACAAAACATCAGGTGAATCGTGTACTGATGGAAACAAAAAAACAGTTGAGAGAAGCATGTGGTGATGATGCTGCTAGTTTAGCAACTGTTGATGCTTATATCACTGAACATCTATCTCGTCCCGAAGATACTCGTCCCGGTGGCGGTGCTGGACGAGCATCAGTTGTGAAGGCGTCAATCAATGATATCGTTGGTAATATCCTGAATGGTCTTGGTAGTTAAACACACCGGTAACAAATTGGGTGGCCAATTGTGGTCACTCAATTTAATATTCTTCTCATTTAGAGTGCAAAGGAGAACCTCCGGTGAATCTTAACATAAACAAAGTAATTATAGTGGGTAAGTTAGATAAAGACCCAAATATAGGTGAGACAAATAATGGAAAAACAGTAGCTAACTTACTAGTTGTCACTGATGAAAGTTATACAAATATAGAGAAGGTAAAAGTTGAAAAATATGAGAGACATAAAATAGTAGCTTGGGGAAGACAAGCCGAATTGTGTAAAAATTTCAAAAAAGGTGACAAAGTATATATTGAAGGTAAAAATCAAACACGAAGAACAGATTCTAGCATAGTCACAGAGATTGTAGCTACGTTAGTTCAAAAATAGTATTATTTTGGCGACCTGTAAAAGGGTCGTCAAATATTTTTAAAATTAGGAGAGTTCGCATGGGAAAAGTAACCGTCTATCAATGTGATTCATGTGGATCTAATTACAAAAAACCTTCAGATGTGATAAATGTTAACGGTGACATATATGATGGTGATGGAAATATAATATATAATGGTGTTGAAGATGAGATTACTTGTATAAAATGTTTTGTAGAGAAACTTGAATTAGACTTACAAGAAGCTGAAAGTAATCATAAGAGTAAACAAAATGTTAATATTATAGAAGAAGATCTAACACTCAAAAATCTAAATGATTGTATTCTTTTAAAGAAGATATGTGACGAAAAAGATGAATCTGATTTTATACATTTTATTGGTCATGTCTCTAGAGATAGTTTTGAGAAAATTTATAGTAGTAGTTTAATTAAAAGCTATTACCCAATTGATTTTGATAGTTATGAAGATCTTAAAATTGAATCTTTTGATAAAGAAAAATCTATAAGTGTGATAAATAAAGTATTTGCTAGTGTTCCACAAATAAAGCAATTAAGAGCTTTATTATATGATCAAGAGAATCTTGCCGTTATTAATAAAAAAATATTTGAAGAGTAATTGATTATGGCTAAAGCTAAATCTAGAAAGAAAACTCAGAATGTTAAGAAGAAAAAGAAGAAAAATATAAATTTCTTAGAATCACTCAAGTCAATCACTAAATGGATCAATAACTCTAATCGTAATGAAGAACAATTGGTTGGGTTAATTGAAAAATATGATATTAAAAATACTGTTGCTAAAAGAATATTAAGTTACAATTATGGATTTCCCTATATAATAAAGTATTTTAATACATATATGAATGATCTCTATAAATTTGATAGTTACGATACCAGACTTTTAATTAAATCTTTAGTGTATATAATGGAGATCAATAACCGTTGTAATAGTAAGATGTACATGTATATTAAATCAGCTACATTAAAAGACGACATTAAGTTCACCATAAAGAAACTCATACATGATTACCTCTTAACTGTCCACAACATTGAATGTAATAGGCTTGACCTGAATATATACTATAAATTATTTAAAATGGGTGTTATTAAGGACGAAGATCTTTTAGAAATAGATAGGTTGCTTAATGGAGACAAACCATCTATTAAATCCTTTGACTTTATTAACTATAACGATGTTGTAAAACCACCGCAAGAGCTGGATGAAAACCAGTTAAAAACATTAGGAACGTCAGACAAAAAAGAATTTGGTCCAGAAATAAATAGTTTTATTAGTAACATCAAAGAAGCAAAAGCAAGTAGTGATTTATGTAAAACATGTTCTTTATATGCAAAACCAACAGTTATATTAGATAGTAATCTAAAAGAACCAGGTGAAGTCGATGTATGTTTCGTTGGTTTGAATCCTGGAAAAGCAGATATTGAAAAGGGATTACCATTTATTGGAGATTTAAGTGTTCGAAATATAATTAACCAGTTACCTAGAAGTATAACATGGACACTCTTCAATATTATTCCTTGTGAATCTTCAAATAAGAATGAAATCACTGGTGATATTATTACCAAGTGTCTAAATATAACTTCTAAAATCTTTTCAACCTTTCCAACAAAGCTATATGTACCAATTGGTGATGAGGTTAAATCAACATTTGGTATTAAAAATAAAATTACTGCCGCTTCTGGAAAAGTATTTTCTCTAGAGAATAATGTCACAGTGATACCATTAATAAGCCCTAGTTCAATTTCACACAATAGTAAGAATAAAGCGATTTATGAAAAGAGTGTGAAAAATATTATAAAGTATATTAATCCTAATCCAGATGTTAGTAATGCTAATGCTAATAAGTATACCAAACCAGACGGTAAGAAATCATCAACCATCATAGATAAAAGTATGACGGTTAAAGATGATAAAGACTTATTACTATTAGATATAAAGAAACTTGAAAACAATCAATTATTAATGATCTACACAGATCTTGCCGGTAATAAAAAATATTTAATTAAACCGTATATGTTTCCGGTTTTGATTAAGAATGAAGACTGGAGTGAATGTAATATGATAACAGATAATATATCCGACTCGTGTCAGTTAACTGATTGGGAGAAGATAAATGTGTCCAAGAAGTGTAATCAACTTCTAAAACAACTAGTGAGTATTTAGCTGTGTGGACATTTATTAAGAAAGAATCTTATGATGATTTTATAAATCAATACCAGATGTTAGGAGACTTTGCAGAAGAACTTATATTACTAGAGACTGATGATGCTTATTTCTTACCAAGACTTTTTGCAAAAAATTATCCTAATAAGCATTTACAAATATTTAGTGGTAATCAAGATCAATTTCAACCAGCAGAGATTAAAAATATTGAATTCACAGGTAAATTGAGAGATGAACAAGTAAGTATAATAAATATTTTAGCTAAATCATATAACGCTAATGATTGTCTGAATGGAATTGTCAAAGCAAGACCTGGAATTGGCAAAACAGTTATGGCTATATATTTAGCAGCCCAACTTAAAATTAAAACATTGATTATTGTAGATAATCAAAATCTTATGAAACAATGGATCCAAGCCATACTCGACTTCACAAATTTTAGTACTAAAGATATTGGTATAATTCAAAAGAAAGCTTTTGGAGTAGACAAAGATATTATTATTGGTATGGCTCAGACTTTACTTCGAAAAGTGAAATCAAATATACAAGAAAATTTTAAAATAATTGATAAAGCTAAAATAGGTCTAGTAATTTATGATGAAGTTCATGCTACTAGTTCAGCTCCGGTTTTCTCAAAGGTGTCGTTATTGTTTAGAACAAAAAATATAGTTGGACTATCAGCTACACCATTTCAAACTGGATTTGCAGAAATACTGATGAAAAATTCAGTTGGTGAAATAATTTCAGATTCAAAAAATTATGATACTAAACCTGAATACCGCTTGATCAATTACAAGAGTGAATTAGATAATAAGAAAATATATGTAATGAATCAAATGAATGATTATCTTAGAAAGAAATCGTTCTATAATAAAGTTATTGTTAGTAGCCCTAATTATCTAAATATAATTGTTAATCAAGCACGTAAGATGGTAACTGAAGGTCATAGAATTATGATCTTGTGTTTCACAAAAATTCAAGTAACTACAATATCTGAATTGTTAACTGAGCGTGGAATAGAAAATACAATGTTCTATGGAGATCAACGTGAAATTACTTACAAAGAAAAAGTGCTTGTGGCGACATATTCTTATGCTGGGAAGGGCTTTGATTACAAAGAATTAAGCTGTTTAATTTTAGCTTGTCCTTTAGCTGGAAAAAAGTCATTGATACAAGTTGTAGGTCGAATTTTACGTAGAGATTTAAACAAATTAAATCCAGTTGTAATAGATCTTGCCGATCTTTCTGTACCTGGTTTTACTGTTCCAGAAATAAGAATGAAGCGTAAAGTAATTTCAGATGAATTCTCATGTAAAATTATTGATGAATATCTTTAGAATTTTCTTGGTAGTAGCATGATGAAATCGTAGACATGCCATTAGGTTACAGCACCGGTGATGGTGGTTGAGCTAGAGTTTAGTCCACTTCGGTTAGAGACCTTCTGCACCAGGACCACGCAAGGCACACATACAGCGTGAATGGTTAAGCACCAGTAGCTGAGGGGTGAGAGCTCTGTTGAAAGCTATTAAGCAGAAAAATACCACTAGTGGGAGTAACGTCCCGCCTACCAAGATTTATAAATTACTGGTGAGCATATACCAAGTCACCAGTAATTTTTAACAGGAGACACAGATTAAATGTACAAAATAATTAGTGAAATTAAATTATGAAAGATTATAGAATTACAGTAAAAATCAAAAATAATTATATGTTAAAAGCAATGGAGAAAGCTGGATTTTATAGTGGTGCAAGTCTTTCAAAAGCATCAAATGTTGGTCAAACACCAATAAGTTATTTTTTAAATTTAAAAAAACCAGCTTATAATCTAGATGGTACTTTTAAAAAAGATGTATTAAAAATATCTAAGACTTTAAAAGTTTTACCAGAAGATCTGTTTCCACCACAACATTTAATAAATCCTTTAGAAATTAATAAAGCAGAAGTTGAAGCAGATTTTGAAGAGATAAAACAAATTACTTCATCACAAAAGACACCATACGATCAAATTGTATTAGAAGAAAATTGTAAATTAGTGAATGATGTTGTCTCACGTTTAACAAAAGTAGAACAAGATGTTATTAATCGACGATTTGGATTAAATGATGAAGATAAGTGTACACTTAATGAAATTAGTAGGGATTATGAATGTAGCAGACAACGAATACAACAAATAAAAAATCGCGCTTTACAAAAACTTAAAGAAGAAGATGAACTTAGATCTAGTTATGAAACGCAATAAGGAATTAAAATGGAACCTTCTTTAACACAAAAAAATGCAATTGAATATTTAGATGGTCCTTGCATAATATCTGCCGGTGCGGGAAGTGGTAAAACATTTACACTAATAAATAAGTTTATGTATCTTGTAAATAAAGGCTATAATCCAGAAAGAATATTATGTTTTACTTTTACAAATAAAGCAGCTACAGAACTTAAAGAAAGAATTATTAAATTTAGTAATGTTAACTGGTGGGATATTAAATGGGTTCGTACTATACATTCCGCTTGTCTTCAAATGTTAAAACCATATGTACATAAAATAAATTATTTAGAAAATGTTTCTATTTATTCTGCTTCCGAACAAAGAAAAATAATTAGAGAAATTTTAATAGGTCATAAATTAAATGCTAAAAAGTTTACAATGCCTTTATCTAAATTAATTTCAGACGCTAAAGATAATACAGATCCTCATGAATATATAAATAAAGTAAGACTTAAAAAATACGAAATCATACAACAAGAACTTTTACCAATCTTTCAACATGATCGTGAAATATTAATTGATATATTTAATCAATATCGTTATGTTTTAAAAAGAAATAACGCTATTGATTATGATGACATCTTATTTTATACACTTCATTTATTAATTACTGATGAAGAATTTAAAAATGAATATAAAAACTATTTTCAATATATTCTAGTTGATGAATTTCAAGATATTAATAACACTCAATACCAAATTATTATAAATTTAACTGATTGTTGTAAAAATCTAACCATAGTTGGGGATGATTTCCAATCTATTTTTGGATGGCGCGGCGCTAAACCAGAATTTTTTATAGATGCTAAAGATAAAATCGAAGACTCTAAATTATTTAAATTAGAAGAAAATTATAGATCTTCAACTAATATAGTTAACATGTCTAATGATATTATTAAGAAAAACACAAATCAAATTCCAAAAGTTTGTTATTCTAATATTATATCAGATATTAAACCTATTATAATTAAATTTAAAAATGATGAACTTGAAGCCGATAATATTGCAAAAATTTGCTTATATTATGTTGATCAAATTAAATGTACATTTGATGATATCGCTATACTATATCGAGCTAAATTTATATCTAGAGCAATCGAAAAAGCATTAACGAATTTAGGAATACCTTATACCATTATAGGATCAGTTGCTTTCTTTGAAAGACGAGAAATTAAAGATATAATGGCTTATATTAAATTTGCATTTAACATTAATGATACAGAAGCTTTTGCTAGATCAATCAATGTTCCTAAACGTGGTATTGGAAAAGGTACAATACAAAAAATTTTAAATCAAACTGGTGATAATGTTATACGAAAAATTAAAAACTTTACATATAGTACAAAAATCAATTCTCGAATTTATCAAAACATATCTAAATATTATAAAATCATATTAAGTATAATTGATAACAATCCATCAGATAGTATAAATCTAATTTTAAAAGAAATTAATTTTGATGATGAATTAAGATCAATGTCTGTAGATGATGAAGATTATGTAGATCGTAAAGAAAATATTAATGAATTACTTAAATTTGCTAGTAAATTTCAAACTATATCAGATTTTATAAATGAAAGTTCATTAATGACATCAGAAGATCAAAACAATAATGTTGAAAAAGTCAAACTAATGACAGTTCATTCGGCAAAAGGTTTAGAGTTTAAAATAGTGTTTATTATTGGATTAGAAGATGGATTATTCCCTCACTGGAAATCATTAAAGTCTGATTGTGAATTAAAAACAACAAAACATCTTGAAGAAGAAAGAAGATTATTCTATGTTGCGACAACACGCAGTAAAGAAATATTAAATATGACAACGGTTGAGAAAAGAACTTGTAGTTTTAGTGGGAAAAGAAGTAGATTTTTAAATGAAATCAATAGTCACTGTAAAATTTTGAGTGTATAGATTTTACATAATTGTGTTAAGTACTTAACGGAGCATAATGGAAAAATCAATTGAAGAACTTCGAAAAGAATACGAAGCAAAAAGAAGAGAGTATGGTGATCCAGGTAATCTAAAAATCAAAGGATTTATACCTCTTGATAAAGGAGAAAATTATGAATGTAACACATCATTTGAGAATATATGCAAGAGACCATGATAATTCAAATATTGAATGTTTATGTGATAGAGTTTCTGGTATTTTAATTATTTCAAGTATTCTTCATCATAAACTAGAAGAAAGATACTTTGTTGAATTTAGAGATCTTCTTAATCAACAAGATGAAAAACTTAAAGGTTATACAAGAGACGGATCTTGTTATTATACAAAATAAAGGTAATATTATGCAAATACAAGACGAAGTTATTGAATTTTGTCCCGAAGTTCAAGGAAATTGTATTGGACCCGAATGTGCTGCATTTTCTAACAGAATGAAAATGCTATCAAATGTGACACCACTATTACATAAATTAAATTCTAATTTTGATATTGAAGAACCAATCCCTTTAGTAATATATATAAATGCTTATCATTGCCAGAAGTATCATAAATTTCTAGATTATGAATCAATGAGTATTGTTGAACATTTAAATCTAGAGTTTGAAGAAGAAATTGAAACTAAATCTAAAGAACTAGGAGAAACTGATGAAAAAAGCACATGCGATTCCTGTAGTAGGAACAATAGAAAAGAGACAACTGTCAAAACTAAAAAGAAAAAGAGGACTGATGTATCTTAAGAGTAAAGACATTGATCCTGTAAAAAATTGTCAAAAGAATGATCCACTATTTCATGTTAAAGGTATTGAAAGACATTTAAAGCTAAATACTAAAAAGCGCCCAAAATTTAATTGGGAAAAGTAGGTCAAATCAAGATACTCCAGTTACAATTATGTAGCTGGAGTAATTTTATTTTCTCTATTTTTATATAGAAATAATAAAGTATATCTATTATTTTAAAACGTTCAAGAAAGGTATTGGTGAAGGTCTCCAGAAAGGATATTCTGGATGGAGTTATGCTTTACCAACAGTTACTAAACCTGGAGCCAAAAGGAGTCTTTCGAAAGTACAAATAATTTCTAACATTAACAAACTTTATGGAGAATGTTCAAAGAATTCTGAGTTTAATTTTTTAATTGCTTATTCTGGATTAAACCCAGACAAGACTAGTTTCAATGGATATAGCGCTAGAGAAATGAGTTCAATGTTTAATCAACAACCTATACCAGATAATGTTGTTTTTGAATATAATTTTGGTAAATTGATTAAAGGAGAAACAAAATGAGAATGTTCTTGATATTAATTATTATGATTAGTTTTAGTGGATGTAATGAATTTAAACTAGAAGATCCTAGTGCTGAAGCTAATGTTCAAGAAATTAAAGAAACTGTTATAGTTGAACCTAAACCAGAAACAGTTTCAACAGACCTAGTTGATTGGATTTATAGTAAGTCCATTTTGCCTAAATCTACAGCAAAAGAAATTTCAGAGTTTATTTATGAGAATTGTAAATATCCTCATCTGATTCATGGTATAATTATGAGAGAATCAAACTTTAAGATTTTCTCTTATCGTAAAGATACCAAAGTATATGGTCTTGGACAAATTACATACGATATTTGGAAAGATGAAATCAAACAGTTCGGTGTTAATGAAGCTCGAGATCTTTATGATTGGAAGAAAAATATCTTAGTCATCAACTATATTTTCAACAAGTATTACGAAGAGACAGGAGATCTTCGAGAAGCATTGAAGAAGTATGTTGGTGAAGTTAATAGTGATATGAGTAAATATTGTACTGATATTCTTGCTTATGTTGGATATTTATATGTTTTAGAAATGAATAATAGTTGATAAAAACTTGCTTAGGAAGGTGGCCCTAAAAGTAGGCATCCTCTAAGGAGTGGCGTTAAATTAAACTGTATGAAAGAAGACAGTTGCCTTTGGTGTAATAACACACCTAAGCAAGTTTAAATAATATTTAGGGGGTGGAATGATGAACATAGAAATCAACATACACATAAAAGATAATAACATCTATCATGAAGTTATAAGAGATGGTGTATGTTTTAACTACTTTAATTTCGCTTTAATGTTCATAGGGTTTATTAGTGATTTTAGAATATCAAAGACAGCTCAGTGGACAGAGAATTTCACAATACCAACTGAAAATTATGATAGAAAATCTTGTAAGTGTATAGCTTGTAAAAATAATAGTTAAAATAATATAAATAGGTGAATAATGAACACATCAGATAACACTCAATGTTGCTTCTTCTGTAAAAGAGATTTGTCGACAGCACTAGTGGTACAATATGTAGCAGAAGGTCCTTGTTGTTCTATGTGCCTTGCTAAAATGTTTTCGACATACCCACCAATTGGAATGTTAAGCACCGGTGATTGGTTTTATAACTATCCATAATTAGAAAGAGGATAAGTGAAAATAATGAAAACTTTTAATAGAATATGTATTGAAGATTTTGAAGTGAAAGATGAATCAGGACAAATATTCAAAGTAGAAAGAGATAAAGAATATTTAACATCAGCGATAAATGATGCACCTGCTCTTGGTCCTGAAGCTGTTAAAGATCATGTTATAGTATTTTCAAAGTTTTGGGTACCTATTCCAATAAGTGTTTTCGCAGGTGAAAAAGTTTTTACAAGAAAGTAATCTACTTAGTTATAAATTTTTATTTAGAAGAAATCTAATGGATAATACATGAAATCTACAAAAATTGGATACTGGGAATTTGAATTAAAAATGACTATTGGGAAATGGATATGTTATTTCTTTGGACACTCAAAAAAAAGAAGAGGATGTAGATGTAATAGATGTTTAAAATTGTTATAAACTAGGAGAAATAAATGTCTTATAATTTAGAAACAATTACAGCGACTACTTTACCTGATGCATGGTTTCAAACTGTTTATAAATGTATTGAAACTGGAAGAGGATTTACTATTGATAGGGGATCTTATGCTGGACAAAAAAGACTGGAATTTGATTATATTACTATTCAAATTAAACATCCAGAAATAAGACCATTATTACCACAAATTCCAGCACAGTATAATATGCCTAATCCTGTTGAAGAAGGGTATTTAGAAGAATATTTACCTTATCTTATGACTGGAGAAGTGAAAGAAGGAGAAAGTTATACTTACGGTCAACGATTAACAAAGTATCAAATCCCTTCAGATTTTGTTCATCAATATAAATTAGTATATAAAGATATACTGATTCAAGAAGATGAAATTTGGAATATTTGGAAAGATAATAATATCATTTTTAAAGATGAATTTGGTTATTATCTTAATCAGATTGTGTTGGTTATCTGGACTTACAAAAATAAAGGATTTCGTAATAATCAAATGGTTTTACAAGTAGCTAAACCATCAGACATGTTGCGTCAAGATCCTCCATGTCTTAGACATATTCAGGTTAGAGTTCAAGATAACAAATTACATTTTATCGTTTATTTTAGGAGCTGGGATTTATGGAATGGATTTCCTGCCAATCTTGGTGCCATTCAAATGATGAAAGAATATATGGCTACAGAAATTGGTGTTGATCCTGGTGAAACTATTGCGTCGAGCTGTGGTTTACACATTTATGACTATGTGTGGGAACTAGGAGAGTGTATTAGAGGTAAAACTATCGATGAGTTTAGAAAGGGATAAGAAATGACTGAATATTCTTTAGAAATCACACCGGCTCTAGAACCATCAAAAAGACACGAAATTGAAGAATGTCTGGAACAACTTGGATACAAAGTATCCGGCGGTGGAACTTGGATGGATAGATCCTTTTGTGATATATCCTTTTCAGATAAGGATGAATAAATATTAAATGGACCCTTAGCTCAGTTGGTTAGAGCAGGATACTCATAATATCAAGGTCGGAGATTCGAATTCTCCAGGGTCCACCAAAAACAATAAGGATTTTTTAAATGGAAATTGATATAAAAAGAGTAAGAGAACAAAATGATCGCATGCATAAGTGGTTCAAAGAAAGAACACGTATTGGTGGTTTTCTCTATGAACAAATGAATAAGATTGATGAAATTTTATCAACAACGTTAGCTGCTAGAGATGGAGAATGTGAACATGAAATAGTTGAAGATGAATTTGGATTAGATGTAGTACTTATTAGTTGTACTGGTGATGCTCTTTGGTATGATCGAGATAAACTATTTTGGGTCTATTGTCCTTTTTGTGGTGGGAAGATTAAAATTATTGAAGAAAGTGAGGATGAATGATGTTTGTACAATATCTCCTTAATGTTTAAACACAATCCCAAAAAAAATAAAGATGAGTATGTTGAACTCAGTCAACGTCAAATTAAAGAAATGTCTGATAAAATTGATGGTTTACTTTTAGACGGTTTTAAATGGAGAACGTTTCTTAAAACTCAAAACATGGACTAAAACGTCGCGCAAGATCTGGAGAAGATAGTTATGAGAGTATTTATGGAAATAGATTCCAAGACTCCATTTAAAGTTGGAGATATAATTGCAAAGAAAAACGAAATTGTATCTTCACATGATGGTGATCGAGGAACTTTTAATGATTACAAAGAACTTGTCCTTCGACCTGTTGAAAATGATGTAAAAGCAACAATAAGATTAATTTCTGATAAGTTGCTTAAATTTTCTGATGATTATATATTGGACTAAAACTGGCGTAAGATCTGGAAAGGAAAACACATGGAAATAACACTAGGTAAAGAAGGACTAGAAAAGAGTTGGCAAGATGAATTTCCAGAAATGACACCATGTTGTCGGTGTGACGGAGAGGCACGAATCGGATTTGTTGCTCATGAAGCAATGACAAAGAAAGATGATGTAATATATCCAAGAGATTTTGCACAATACGTATGTGACTTACATGATAATAAAGGTGGTAGTGGAGGAGATTATTGGCTCCATGACTGCTGTGCAGTCGCTGTGTACTTTTGTAAAAAATGTCTAGAGACAACAGCACTTTATAATCAGGGTTAAACCTTTAATATTTATCCGGGAGAGATCCCGGATAAATTATATTTTCTCTTTTTTTATATAGAAATAATATAATAATATCTAGATTATTTTTTTAAAATTTAAAAGGAGAATGATATGAATAACGAATATGATTTTGAAAGTATATCTTGGGATAATGTATGTGAAGGTCAAAAAGTATTTATTAAAGGTACTCACATAGGTAATTTTCGAGCTTATGGACCACATCAAGTAAAATCTGTTGATAAAAGAACATTGATTAATTCTAGAGATGTTGAATTCCCCCAACCAGAAGAATGTTTATTGGTGAGAAAATGAACAACTATAATAATCATGAAAAATCGTATGTAGACTTTATGTTAGACAACTATGATATCAATGAATGGTCTAAATTTACAGGTCTTTGTGTGTTAGTTGGTGTTAAACAAAATCGAAAGATAAAAGATATTCTAGAATATATATTTGAAACTTATCATAATTTTAGTCTTGAGGAAATATCTACTAATAAAGATGATTTGGATGAAGACATGAGTATGTATTTTAACAACCGTTCGGAGGATTAATGAGCATGGAAGAGAATAAAGTTAAACGTATAAGAGAAATATTTGAGGAAAAATTTACAACAGATGGAATAAGAGAGAGTAAGAATGAAAATAGACTTAAAAAATTAGAAAGTATGAGAATACAGAAAATAAACACTAGAATGCACGATATGATACATGCAAAACAATTTCTTTTCAAAAATATAGAAGATGAACCAAGATTGTCTTTATTTGCTGGTAGAAGCTTCTTAATTGGTAGTATAATGAATATTCCTATGTTATACATTCATGAATATATTTTTAACACTAATAGCATGCTTTATTATGATGTACTCCCAACGACTGTTGAAGAAATTAAAGAAGATATGATAAAATACTTTGAATATACAGGTAGGTTTATTTGAAAATAATACAGGTGATATGTGAGTATGTATTTTAACAACTGTTTGGAGAAATCATGACAAATTTTACAGAATCAAATCAATCGTATGCAAAATTTATGATCAATGATGAAGATGAAGATCTTTGGTCACAATTTACTGGTAGATGTTTATTATTTGGAATAAAACAAAATAAATCTATTGAACACATATTAGAATATATTTTTGAAACATACCACGTGGGTATTGAGCGTCAGAATATACCAACATCAATTAATAAAATTAATGAAGATATAATAGACTTTCTTGAACACATGGATCAGTTATGACAGATTTACAAAAAGATTACTATCAAAATGTAGAGGAAATAGGGTTTTTAAAACATGTACTTTACAGTGATACAGACTCTATTTATATTGTTATTCCGGCGGATATTAAAGATCTTGCCGCTAAAGAAAAATTAGAATTAGCAAAAAGAGTAAGTGTAGATATTAATAATGAAATACAATCATACGTAATAGACACTCTATTTAAAAGGGCAAATATAAGTCCTGAACATAATATGATTGATTTTAAAACAGAGGTTATTTTAGATAGTATAATGTTTATTCCGAAAGTCAAAAAACAATATGCTTATAAGATGATCGCAGATGGTCCAGAAATATTTGATACTCCTATAACGGATTATAAAGGAATACAAGTAGTTAGATCCGATGCATCTGAGTTGGGTAAAAAGTTATTAAAAAATTCAATAGAGAATATTATATTAAGTAGTGATATCAAAAAGAAAGATAAATTAAAATACATTCTTGATATAGTTAATGCAACTCATCAAGAATATATTAAATTATGTGGTGAATTCATATTTGAAGATGTAACGATCTCAAGTAAATGGGGTAAGGATCAAACAACTATTAATAGTATGAAACTTTATAATTTTATTACTAATTCTAATGTCTTTTTACCGGCAAGCGCTGGAAGATTTATCTATTGTAAATTCGGAAATATCCCAAAATTAAGAAATAGTGGAATTGATATGAATAAGATCAACGCAATATCAATCCCATACAGTTATGATCCAGAACTAATAAAAACGAAGTTTCAAGAATACGCAATTACAATTGATGTTGAAAAACAATGGGGACGAGTATACACAACCACAGTACAACGAATCGTTGATTTAGTAAAGGAGGAAGCGAAATGATTAACACAAGCTCTATGGATGTTACAACTAATGATAAACTTATCACTCAATGGGTTAAAAATTGTGGTGATCAAGAGGTGAAGATGTAGAACCATCCAATCCGATTAATTTTAAAGAAATGTTAGGAATTTAATAATGTTAGTACAAGTAGATTTTTATAAAGAAACTGGTAAATGGTATTCTGGTGGTAGAGTTGAATGTGATAAGATGCCATGGGAAGATGGAGTTTATGAGTCAATAGAGAAAAATCAAAATATTTTAAATAGGTTGAGTGGATATTTTTATATGGTTGTATCTGATATTCCTGAATCTGAAAATGATCCTAATTATCGATATACGTATTCACGTTTGTACAAACCAACTAGTAAATAGGAGATAAATCATGATTCTAGATTATTGGGATATAGGGACACCAACAGATCAACTAATTGGAAAATGTTCTAAAGTTACTCGTAGTATTTGTAAATGTAACCGATTTGGATGGCATAATTTTCATCCTAAAGATCCAAAAAAGATATCAAATTATGATAAAGTTTTAGAAGAATTAGATGATCTAGAAGCAAGAATTCGAGAATTTCGAGTGTGGATGGAAGTTCATAAATCAACTAGTAAATAGGAGATTAATATGTCATCAGGATACTCTGCAAATTGTGCTTGGACCATGAGTTGGGAAAATATTAAAAAAATAGTACCGAAAGAAGTTAAAGAATTAGAAGAACTAGTAAGTCCTCATAATATTACAATCGATGATATATGTCGTGTATATGAATACGAAATGTTTGAAGATCTTTGTGAAGAATACGAAGGCGATTGTGATGATTTTACAGATTCTATAAAGAAACTTTTTACATCTATACAAGATAATTTTAAAAAAGTAACAAATTTAGAAATAACACCAGGTTATCATTATATTGAAGATGAAGGTGATATATATGATGATATTGATGGTGGTTACTTCATTGTTGAAGGTGTGACAGAATTTACTACAGCTGGTAAAAAATATCAGAATGACATTCAAAAATCTTTCTGGGTTGGTTGGGGTTAAAAGATGATAAAATCTTGTCCGTGGTGTAAAGAACCAGTAAGATATTTAAAATATCTCGAAATATGTAATTTCGATCATACTGGAAAAATGTATGACGATACAAAAGAACTTCCAGCAGAAAGAATTGAATGCTCAAATGTACAATGTCATGTTAGACCAAATCTTACTCGTATAAATACTGGTGATGCTATAAAAATTTGGAATAAATGGGATAGTAAATTTGAATAGGAGACTAAATTGAAAAAAGTAATATGCTTCTATCATGGAGCGGATTTAGATGGTAAATGTTCTGGAGCAATAGTTAAAAACGTATTCCCTGATGCTAAATTAATTCCATGTGATTATGGATATAAAATTGATTGGTCTTTAATCAATAAAGATACTGTTGTAATTATGACAGATTTTAGTTTTCCTAAAGATGATATGATTCGATTAAAAAAAGAATCTAAACAATTCATTTGGATTGATCATCATATTTCAAAAATTAATGAACTTAAAGATATTGAATTTGATGGTTTAAGAGTAGATGGTACTGCTGCTTGTGTTTTAACATGGATCTTCTTTATGAAAGACAATAATCCACCAATATCAATTAGACTGATTGGTGATTATGATATTTGGAATCTCACTCAAAGTGTACTTTGTATGCAATACGGTATCAGACAATATGATTGTGAGCCCGAAAATCAAATTTTCTGGAAAGATGTCTTTGAAAACAATCTAACAAAAGAAATTATTACAAAAGGTGAAACAATATATAAATATGTAACAAAAACTTATAAACATGAAATTAATAGTATTGGTTTTATTACTGAATTATGTGTAGAATTAAATGAAAAACTTCATACTTATAATGTATTAGCAGTAAATAGATCTCATATATCAAGTTTGTTCTTTGAAGATCACCCTGAAGTTAACAATGTAGATATAATGATACCTTTCTGTTGGAATGGAAAATCTTGGAAAGTTAGTATGTATACTATGAAAGATGATATTGATGTTTCTAAAATTTGTTATAAATTCGGTGGAGGTGGACACAAGAAAGCTGCTGGATTCACTTGTGATAATTTACCTGTCGAAATTTCGAAAGCACTTTTCAAATAATGCAAAAAGAATTCTTTGACTATGTGTTCGCACGAATACAAAATAATATAGAAAATAAAAGAAAAGTCAATATTCAAGAAGTATTTGACGAAGCAATATATGTATTCTTTGATGTTGAAAATGATAAAATAGAGGAAAATTAATGGAAATTATGAAAATTATTAGTTAGGAAGAATTGAAAGACAAATATAATAGTGTTAAAACTATAACACTAGATATGGGTGGTCTTACTGGTGAAAATAAATTAAGTATTAATATTGATCAACCGATTTATGATGCTGATGAATTCAACTGCCCGCATTTAAGTCATAAATATATTGTCAGTAGAACAGTTGATAATGGTTATGTATACGGTATGATTTATGCAGATTGTCCTAGAGCAATAGTATCCGAACAAGATTATTGTTGTGGTGATGATACAATAATTTGTTTAGATTGTCTTTTGGAACAACTTCCAAAACCAAGTATAGAAAGAGGAAAATAGATGGTGATTATATCAAAAGACGAATTAGTGAATATTATACATAATGTCAAAGAAGTTAAATATGATAAAGGTGGTCTTTGGGAGGAAGAAATAAAGATCGCATATGATTATCCTATTTATGAAGCAGACAAAAGTAACTGTCCACATTTAGGTCCTAAATACATAGTTAGAAATTATTTTATAAATGATAATTATTTTGATAGAATCTATGCTAATTGTCCAAGAGTAATCCTTGCTAAAAACAAAAGCGGATGCAATTCAACATGTGTTTGTTTAGATTGTATTTTGAAAAATATTGAAAAAGGAGAATAATGTGACTGGTCGTGATGTAATGAGGAAATTAAGTAAATTAAGAGATGATCAACTTGATTATGATTTAGCAGTTTATTTTCGTGATCTAGATCGATATTTCAATGTTTCAAGTTTTGAAATTATTAAAGATGAAAATCATGAAAAATTAGATCTAGATCAACCGTTTTTAGTAACGTAAAGGAGTTCAACATTGCCATATTATATGCTCACAGACGAAACTGTTAATGGTGAAAAATATAAATTTGGAATTAATAAACGTGAAAAACCTTTTGAATTTTATGATATGGATTTATTTATATCATTAAATAAACCAGTAATGTGGGTAAGAAAGGTTGAAGTACCAAAAGGTGTCAAAATAGTCGAAGAATATTTAGATGATTATAATGATATGTATACAAGATATTCTGCTAATGAAATTATTCTTAGATCTAAAAAATCTTTAACATTAAAAAATCTTAATTTCTTAATTAACATAATGAATGTTGATATTAGTGTTGGAGATTATAACATACTTCATTGGGCTATCGTTAATAATCATCCTAGAATTTTTAAAGAATTGATTAGATATATAGATCCTAGAGAAAACATTATGTCAAGATTGTATAATACTGCATCTAAATATAAAAAACAATCAATTATTAATATATTAGATATTAAAGTAAACAAAACAGATATAACAAAACATGTTTGTGATCATTGTAAATATCCCATATCAAAAGATGGTTTTCATATTACTATTAATGAAATTAATGATATAAATAGTGATTTAAACTCAGGTTGTTATTATCATCAAACATGTGTAATACCGGCGGTTGAATTAAATGTAATTAAGAATTACTGTAAGGAAATTGAAAGGTAATCTATGACAAAAATATATTATTTAATGATCTTATTTATTATAACATTACTAGGATGTAATACTGATGCTAGAGTAGCTTCAAAAAATTTATCTAAAGCTGCAGAAATGTTTGAGATCAATCGTCGTATAGTTTTCTACAACGGAATAACAGATGCTTATATGTTAGTTGTAGAAGGAAGATGTTCTATTTCCATAGATAAACATGAAAGGCAATTAGAACTAACTTGTAAAACTAGTCCAACTTCTTATAAGAAACATTATTTAGGATTATCTGACAATGTTACATATTTTGCTGAACAATTAAATCCTATTGATGTTAGTGTCTATAATTACAGAGTGATTTTTAAACCTCAAGCAATTATTCCAGATATAGATTTGGAAATTAAATAAATACCATCGATTTAAATTGGAGAAATAAATTCATGTTTAATCTAAATTGGTCATCACCATCCAAAATTCAAGATATATTATTTCTAAAAAGAAATCCGTTTATGAGTGGTATTGGTTTTTATGAAGATATTGATGGGATAACTTGGGATGTACATGGTGTTATTGGATGTGGTAAACCACCATATGTACAGGCTAGAAGAATTACTGACTCTCCTAGTTATTATGGAACTGCATCTTGGGACACTCAAGATGGTAGTCATTCTTGGAAACCGTACATTGTTGATTTGTTTCATTCTATTAATTGAAGGAGATTTTCATGACCGGTCTTACAAGTAGAGATTTATTATGACAAAAAAACAAACTTTTGAAAAAACATTTTATATGTTTACATCAGTAGCTGACAAATATGGTAACGTACTATTATTTAATCCACAAAATGTTATGTTTGCTGATGTTGATATATTTGCATTTCTTGAAAAAGATAAAGCATGGGTAAAAAAAATAAATATATTTGATGATATTAAAGATATTGATAATATAACTTATTTTACTAAAAATGGTAACAAATATTATAAAACAGATTATATACATACTCATAAAGCTCAAAAACTTGATCTTAGAGTTGTTAAACAACTAATAAAACATGCTAATGCAAATATTTATGCTGGTAATCATAACTTAATGTGTTGGGCTATAACAAATAATAAAATATCAATCGTTCAATTTCTATTTAATATTTATGATTCAAAAATATTTGAATTTAATATTAATAGATTTGCCAGAATAGCTATTAGATATCATCAAGATAAAATAATTGATTTGATAAGAAATTATCTAATGATGCATGAAAAACATATATTTACATGTGAATATTGTAAACACTCTATTGAAAAAGATGCTGTACACATTTCAATTCAACATGAAAATAATAAAGATAAATTTGTAGGTTATTACCATAAAAAATGTATATTACCTGCTATAGAATCATATGTTGGAGATTATTTATGACAATCATTAGAAATCCTAGATTAGGAACATCTTTTAAAAAACCAGATATGTTATGTAATATGTGTTTAAAAACAAATACATACTTTTATAATTTAAAATTCGATTTTAAAATATGTAAAGGTTGTCTAACAAATATGATTAAAGAAATTGATAGTGCTATTATAACGGATATTGCTCAAGAAACTGTTAGTGAAATAAGAAATTGAATTATATTAAATACAATGGGTGATTGATAGAATAATTATCACCCGTTAACTATGGGAGATAATTATTATGAAATTCGCATCATTTGATCTAGAAATTATGAAAGAGATTCCTGAGGATGTAGAAGATTGGCAAACAATCTCACCCTTAGGAATCTCATGTGCAGCATTAGCCATAACTGGACATGATCAAGTTTATTATTGGCAAGATCCGAACGGTGTTAGTAAAGAAGAATCACAAAGAATTGTACGAAACCTTCAACAAATACATTCAGATGGGTATGTTCCATTAACTTGGAATGGAGCAAAATTCGATTTTCACGTGCTTGCACAAGAATCTGGTCTTTATGAAGAGTGTGCTGAATTAGCTCTTAATCATATTGATATGATGTGTATGATCACATTCACTAAAGGTTGGTATGTTGCACTTCAAAAAGCATGTGAAGGAGCTGGTATCAAAGGTAAACTTAAAGAAGTTAAATTAAATGACGGTACTATTATTACTGATATGAATGGTAGTAAAGCACCAGAACTTTGGAACAAGGGTGAACATAATGCTGTTTTAGCATATCTTCGAGAAGATGTATTCCAACCACTAGAGCTTGCACATATAGTATTAGAAAAAGGTTATTTTAAATGGAAAAGTAATAGTGGTAAACAACAAACATTAAAAGTTTCGAAAATGTTAACAGTTGAAGAATGTTTTAAAACTATTCCTATAGCTGATAATAGTTGGATGGATGATCCACCAACAAGAGAAGATTTTATTGATTGGATGCCTGATAAGATTAAAGAAAGGGTATTATAAATGCTTAAAGGTGAAATTAGTGCTTCTGGAACTCCTTATAAATGTAAAGATTGTGGTGTTGTATTAAGATTAAAAGTACTTAGAAGTAATGCTGGTTATTATATAGGAACTCAATGTGATTGTGGTCCTTATAGTCGTGAAAGTCAGTATTATAAAGATGTTGAAAGTGCGAATAAAGATTTAGTAAATTAGAACATTGAATTGAAATAAATATCTAAAATAGGTTAAACAAATGTCAAAAGAAATAAAAGTTAACTGTCGTGGACAAATATCTATTTCTAGTAAATATGAATCACCTTGGGAAGATGTATGGTTATCGTGGAAAGGAAAACCTGGTCGTAAAAAATACTATTCAATTTTACGTTTATCATCAAAAACAGAATGTGAATCTAAACTTAAAATTAAACTCGAATATCAAAAAAAATATCATTATCTCGATTATATTAATGAAATAGATGTGTGTGAAAAAATTCTCACATCTATAAATAATGGACAAATATATATTGATTATATGTATTCAAATATACCTAATGTACATTCACCTAAAGAATTTATTGATCGTAAAGAAGCTGAAGTAATGATTGGTGTTGTTTTAAAAGAAATATATGATATCAAAAACATAAAGTGTAATTGGTTAAAACCAAAAATGATAATCATACCAACATAAAAGGAGAATCAACAAATGGCGACAGCTCAATTAATATACAACAAAGATAAAAGAAATTTGAAATTAAGGGAAAAGATTGACGCTGAGTTGTTTATTAATAGAAGTATTAGTCAAGAATCCGCTTATGATTATATAACTAAACCAAAATTGATTGAAAAAAATAAATCGTGCATAATACTACCAATATTAGTTGTTATTGGATTTCTTACATATTTTGGATCATTAATACTTAAATAAAGCGGCAAGATCTGGGAGGATAATCAATGACTGATCAAGGAATATTTTATATAGCAACTTCGTTTGGGGTTGTTGGTGTTGCATGGGCAATTGCGTTTATATCTTATCATTTTCTAAGGAATATCAATAGGAGTTAATAATGTCAGAATTTAGTGATGCACTAACAATCGTTAGAAAACATCTAAAAGAAGATGAAGACCTTTTTCATGGTTATAAATCTAATATAGCTATGGCATTTTTTGATCAATATTACAGAAATGAAAAGAAGTATAAAAATAGAGATGATATTCATATGATTGCAAATGTTGCTGCTAGTAATTTCTTAGATCTTTTAATAAGAGATGGACATTAATACTAGTAAGCTAATGATGTTTATGATCAAAGAATTATCTCAACTCACATACGGTTATCGTGTTATTGTTGAAGGTTGTTATGATACAACTATTAATAATTATAAGATAGAAAAACCGTCAGATCTATCTAAAGACCAAATAATTGATAAATCTTTAGAAATATTAAACAGGAGAAGTATATGAAATATTATACAGGTGTAGGAGCAAGAGATACTCCTGATGATATATTAGAATTAATAAAACAAATAGCAATATTTCTTAGGTCTTTAGGATTCATTCTCCGTTCTGGTGGTGCAAAAGGTGCAGATAGTGCTTTTGAATCTGGTGTTGGTAATCAGAAAGAAATATTTTATGCTAGTGATGCTACTAAAGAATCAATAGATCTTGCCGCCCTTTATCATCCAATTTTTCATAAGTTACCTGAATACGTCCAGAAGTTACATGGTCGAAATTCATTTCAGGTATTAGGAAAAGATCTTAAAACACCATCTAATTTTTTAATATGTTGGACAAAAGATGGTTGTAAAAATCATAAAACTAGAAGTAGTAAAACTGGTGGTACAGGTACAGCTATTTCTATAGCATCAGAAAACAATATAAGTATTTATAATTTAGCTAATCAAAAAGATAGAGAAAGAATTAATTTAGTTATTGAGAGTATAGCTTAATGGTAAAGCGTTTAACCGTAAATAGGAGTCTTTTAAAATTGGATTTCAACTCCTTTGGTCAAAAGATAATGTTCGAATCATTTGCTCTCAACCAAAAAATTTTGTACAGGAGATTAATCTAATGAAAGTTAGTTCTATAACAGATGCTGATAGACTTCGAAATATGTGTAATCATTTGCACAATTACGATTATATAAAAGAAGATCTAAGAGAGATTGCAGATAAACTTGATTCTACAGGAATAGGAAACATACCAGAGAAAGAAGATCTTTATCGATCAAAATTAATTGCTTTATTGGAAGGATTAGAGTGTGAGAACATTCCTAAACTAGTTAAAGAAGGTACTGTGGGGATGTTTGAAGAGATTGGTATTGAAATCGCTAAAGAAGTAAAAGATTTAAAAAACATACCATTTGATGTAATGAAATCATTAGATACAAAAATAACTGTTACACCGATACCTAAAGAAGATACAGACGTTATAAAAGATGCACTTCAATATCATCTCACCGGAGAAAATAATGCTTTAGAATTTTACGAAGGTGATGATGAAAAAAATACTATTAAGATTATAGAACATATTCAAGAAATATCTAAGAAACTTGGAATTGAATTAGAATAATCGGAGGAAAGTCATGACGGCAGAAATGACATATAATAAATCAGCAATAGTAAGAAAAGAATATGTTGATGACGGGACAACTAGTGGTAAAAGTATATATCAAACCTCTGATGGTAGATGGTGGGAAGAATCTGATCATCCTCTAACCAATACTACATCTGGTGATCCTATCGGACGTTTAGAAGGTAATAATATAAGATATTAAATACAATTATATAATAGGAGATTTAAAATGGATCCTAAACAAGTAATGGAACAAACTGAAATTGAAGAAAATCAAGGAACTCTTAAATCTTCTCATACTAAAAATCCTACTACATGTAAAGATGTAAGAAGAAGTGGAGATGCTTGTGGTATCTGTGGTAGTTTTAATGTTGTAAATCAAGGTGTTAAATACTGTGAGACTTGTGGATTAGAAATTGAATATTTAGGAGAATCTTCAAGATATTGGTGGTCTAAAAATTATGAATCTCCTATATGTAAATGTGAATATATTAAAAACAAATATAATTACAAAGTTTCTCCTAGACGTGAGTATAGTATATTAAAATGTATTGATTGTGGTGCAGTTGATCATTATAAATTTTGTCCTAATTGTCGTAATAAAAAAGGTTATTCATATAATGGTACTTGGAAACATTGGGATGGTCGTATTAAATGTGGTATATGTGGATTCACAATAGATAATCCTGTATCTTGTAGTATTGGTGCTAAACCTATTAACGCTGAAGGAAAACAAGGTACTAGAAAAGCAAAAGAAAAAGCTAAAAAACATATGAGTAAACGAAAAAGAAAACGATTTGAAGCTAAACATAAATCTCATCCTAATAGAGTTAAATAAAAATAAAATTAAAGGATTTGATATGGTATTTATAAACATATATTTTGGTTGGGAAAATTTTCGTCCAAAACCTAGAATATGTCGATGGGGAGATGAAACTATATTTGAGTGGTTATTTTTCCAAGTTGGTATTGATTGGTATAAATGAGGGAACTCTATGAAACCAAACATAGAATATCGTAATTGTTTTAAAAATGATACTAAAATTAATATGGAGTTTGAAAAACTTTATAAAGAATTTATATCTGAATGTGAAGGGACTGCCGCTATGATGAGCAATGATACCAACAGATATAAAAAGTGGTTTAAGGAACGTGTTGAACAATTATGTATTAACTATAACAGCGACACACCAGACACCGAGGAGGGAGTAATAGAAATAATTAAAACAGAATCAGTGTGGTGTTACCCCCTACAAACAGAGGAGGGATGATGAAATATAAAATCACAGATCACGAAATAGATAAAGTGACCGAAGTGGAAGCGCCTGGGATAATCGAGGCAATGCTTGAATATTTAACATGGCCCACGTTGCAACTAACTGTTGATTATCACCCCACCTATGGGTCTGCCAGAGTGATGGACGAAGTAACTGATTTCATTTATGATGTTGAGTTCTGAAAAGGTAACGGTAAAACCTTTGACTGTGACCTGGCGCAGAGCTCCAGGTTTCCGAGGATAAAATGAAAAAAGAATTAAGAAAAATGAGAGATAGGCCTTATTATCGAGCTAAAATTTCACATAGGTGTGCTGTAAGAACTCTAGAAAGTATTCAAGATATTTTAAGACCTGATGTTGGTACTATTGCTTGGGGTTCATACAGTATGCATGGTGAAAATTTTGATAGTGGTGTATATGACATGATAAATAAAACAATTAAAAACAGATGCTGATAAATATTATGAGCTACAAAATATGTTAAATAAAACTGTAAACTACAAATAAGAGGTTATGATGAACACTCCCTGTCTGAAATGTAGTACACCATTAACAATAACATCAAGTGTATATACTGAGTGTCGTGTTTGCGGATCAAAATATAAAATTAATGGAGCTGGAACGATAGAAGAACAAGATTGTAAATCTTGTAATTCACATGTTGATGAAATTGTATGTGGTGAATGCAGGTATGGATAATAAAAATCTGATAAACAATCTTTGTATATTTGGGTTACATAAATGGAAATATTGGAGAATGAGTATATTGTTTATAAAAGCTTTTCCAGAGAAAATTTCCATCAATCGTACTTGTAAAAGATGCAAAATAATACAATGTACAGAAGATGGATTAAACTGGCGACAAAGATTATAGGATAATCTAATGTACGAAATATTCTTTATTATGATTGGGATTAATATCGGAATGGCTTTCGGGTGGGTTCTCTCTAAAAAATTTGAAGGGAATATTGAAGAACTTATGAAATGGTTAGAAGCAACCTAAAATTTTAACAGATCCGGTTCTTTGAGCTGGATCATTTTACTTTTAAAATTATTGTTTTCTCTATTTTGATATAGAAATAATATATATAATTGGGTTTTTTATATTTTTATTTTGATTGTACAGGAGGGTAGAAAATATAGGAGGTATTAATATAATTGGATTATAATGGATTACTAAGAGGGTTAGATCAAAAACAAATCTCACCATATCAGATCTACAATCTCGATGTAGACTACACTCAATTTTTTGCTGTAGAACATTATCTGAGGAATAAAAAAGATAACATCGAAGTGAATCAAAAGATACAAAAATTATTTTTAGATATAGAAGTTTACTCAGATAATAAATTTGATTTCGATAGACTTGAATACGGTGAGCATCCTGTTAGCTCTTGCGCCTTATTAAGTACTAAAGAAAAGAAGTTCTACTGTTTCTTTCTGTTATTAAGTAAGAACGTAGAGACATGGAAACAACATAGTGATGTTAAAGAATATCTTAAAAAGAAATTAAAAGATGATGGTTATGGTGATTATGAAGTTGAACTAACAACATACACTAATGATCTTCCGTTATTAAAAGCTGTTTGGTTAAAAATTCATGAAATAGATCCTGTAGTCATTAGTGGATTTAACAGTGATGGATTTGATCTCCCATACATGTACTACAGATTATTATATTTGTATAATAAAGATAAGAAATCTGTTTCTAAAATCATGTCTAGATTTGGTGATATCACTTGTGGTGGGTTTGGTGGTAGGCATAAAGTTAGATTGATTGAATATGTTAATGCAGATTTCAGTTACTTGTACAGACCTAGAGATGATAATGGACTTGGTTTTGGCAGAAAACAACCTAGTTACAGTTTGGATTTTATCAGTAATGCTGAACTTAAATTAGGTAAAGTAGATTATAAAAAGGACACAAGTAATCTAGACACATTTTACATACAAGATCCTGTGAATTATCTTTTCTATAATATTATAGATGTTTGGTTGGTTGATAAATTAGATGATAAGATGAAAATAATTGATCAATTCAACACATATAGACGATTGATGAAAACTCCAATTGATATGGCTCTTCGAGGACCAACTGCTCTCTTTGATACTTTGGTTTATAATGAATTATCGAAAGAAAAGAACTATATTCGATTTGGAATTAATAATGAAACAAGTATGGAAATTACTAAAACAGATATTGATAAGATTCCTAAACCATTAAGCAATCGGAAGATCAAATGGAATGTTACTAATATTGACGTTCGAACTTATATTAAAACAACTAGTAAATTTCCCGGCGCGTACGTGAAAAATTCGCCGGGTCATATTTACGATAGTAGTGACGGATTAATTATAGATCTTGATGCAGCTAGTCTTTACCCATCAATGATTCGACAACATAATATCAGCTTTGATACTTATCATGGAAGAATTTTAGATCCTATAACCACAAATAAAGCATTTGATCTAATAGATACATTTCTAAAAGATCGTAAAAACAATCTAATTAAAACTGTCTTTGGAAACTTCTTTGAACTTGTTGTTAAGTACGTAACAAGTGATAGAATAAAACCTCAGAATATAAATAATACTATACAACATTATTATTATACTGTTGCTCACTTATTCAATAAGATCCTTGAAAGTAAAGTTAATAATATCAATGAGATCTTGCACCCAACAAATTTCTACTCATACATACTCTTAAAAAAATATTTCATACCATTAATAAGTCTAATAGATGAGATACATGACGGTAGCGCTGAATATAATAATTTCTGTTATGATTATTTATTAAATGCAGAAATTAATCATAAGTCATTATACGTAATTGAAAATATTAATCAGTCAAACATTCAAATAAATAAAGTATTATCTGAAAGTCTATCAGAATATCTGAAAACAAATAACTTGATCTTAACATTAACAGGTTGTCTGTTTTACAAACAAGAATATAAATTAAGTTTATTCAGTAATTGGTTAAAATCAATGAAAGATTTGAGAAAGGAGTATAAAGACAAGAGAGATAAATATGATAGAAGTGTAGAAGAATATTCATTTTACGATTCACGTCAAAAAGCTACTAAAGTGGCGATGAATACTAGTTATGGTTTATACGGTCAATCTACGTTTAGATACAGTAATAATTGGTTGGCTAAAACAATTACAACACAAGGAAGATTAACATTAAAAATCAGTCAACAAGTAGCTGAGAACTATCTTTCGAAATTTAATAATAAAACTAGAGGATAATATCATGCAAAGTGGTATATTAGATACATTTGCATTCATGAAAACAAATAGAAATATATTTAGAGTAACATATCGAGTGCAAAATATATGTGATATATACCCTGATTATGATGAACATAAAATTTTACTAAAAAAGAATACAACAGTAAAAATCGATAGTGATTATTTAGAATTATTAAGATGTGGATGTAATTATCTTAATAAAAAATAGCTGAGGACTATCTTTCGAAATTTAATAGTAACAATGTTACTGGAGGCTAGAAAATTATCAAAAACGAAAAAAATCTAAATCAACAGTATGGAGAAATTGTTGAGTCTGCTGTTAAAAAACCTTGTTATTGTTGTGGTAAACAAGAAACATCTGTTATCTTTAATTTTACTCATATACCTGCAGAATTACCAATAGTTTGTGAAATGAGAGTTTTTGTCTGTGCTCTTTGTGAAACTTGTGCTACAGATGAAAAAATGATGGAAGCAGTTAATAAAAGTATGCTTGACCGATGTGGTAGTATTATTCCTAATCTTAGTTTAAATTAATTTTTTATGGAGGCAGCAACTATGTTCAATAATGATGATCCTTTCGGTAGTTTTCAATCAGGTACACCCGGTAAACCAGCAGCAGTACCTCAAAGTGCTCCAGCTACAACAGCTACACCTGTGGGTGCTACTGGTGTTGGTGCAGGTAATCAACAAGGTAATACACCTTCTTTTCCCAGTAACCAAGCCTCTGGTGGAGGAGAACAACAGAATAAATATAAAATCTTAAATATGTTTTGGTTAGTTAATCCAAAAGCGTATAATAATGCAGCTATGTTAGATGGTGAAGTACATTTTACAACTATTAGTTATAATGTTAACTTTGGAAATCTAAGAATTGAACTTGCAAGTATGTCACAAGATTCAATTGTTGGTCAGATGATTTGTTTGAATAAAGTAAATCGTCTTATTAACGCTACAGTTTATCCAACGGCAATGTTTCAACTAGTTAATAATATTCCTGAAATCTTTTGTATGGAACAGATTATTAATTATAATAATGCTGATTGGCAGAATAACCTTAAACCATCAAAATTTGTCACTAATGAATCTGGTAGTATTACCTTGACAATTGAAAATAATTGTTATGAGTTTGTTGATTGGCAAAAAGAAGCCCTTTTGTATGCTTGTAAATTCGCACTGAATAACGGTTTGAGTTTGTCAGGTCAGAATTTAGGTCGATAATATAATTAACAACTGGTAGCGATGTGGAAAGTAGACACATTATCGCAATAATCAAAGGCGTACCTCCACCTTACTAGTGGGTAGCTAAGTTAACATAAAATGTTGAACGAGAAGCGAGGGAACTGGTGTAACGTCCAGTCTACCAGTAAAACAAAATTGTGGTGTAGTTTAAAGACGGCAAACGAAAAGAGAGTGATGGTGAAAATCCAAAGCGAAGTCAACAGTATCCTGGAGATACAAGAACACGGTTTCTAGGACCGAAAATGTCGGTGTGATCCCGGCCACCACTACCATTATTATAATTAAAATCAAAATAAAATCGCCCGAATTGCTGAATTGGTATAAGCTGGAGACTTAAAATCTCCTGGCGTTTCGCCATGTGGATTCGACTTCCACTTCGGGCACCATTAAAACAATAACCAAGGAGAATAATCATAAATGAATCTTTCGTTTTCAAAAATACCAAATAACGGAACACCAATCAATCTTAAAAAAGATTTAATCGTACCTGTTGATTTTAATAAAACAAAAAATTCGTTTAATGCAACTTATAAACCATTAAACCTTTTTGTTGAATCAAGAGAAGGTACACATGTAATCGATATGTTTACAAAAGAATTTGCTACACTATATAACCAAAAAGAATCATTGGATAAAAAACGTCAGAAACATTTTGATCAAATTGTAAAATAATTGGAGAAAAACAAAGTGATAACTGATTTGCCTGACATTCAAAATACAGAATCAAATCACCAAATATATTTAGAAAATGTAGGTATTACTGATTTGCAACTACCTATAATGGTTATGCAAAAAGACGGAACATTTCAACAAACAATAGCCACAATGTCTATCTTTACAGATCTTGCTCCGGAAGTTAAAGGAATTAGTATGTCAAGACTTCTGGAAGTAATGCATGAATATACATACAAACCTTTGAATTCAGATGTTATTTCTAAGATTACAGAAGTTATTCGAGAAAGGTGTGAAAGTGATAAGTGTCGATTAGAAATATCATTTCCTTATTTTATGCAAAAGACTGCTCCAGCATCAGGAAAAAAAGGATACATTAATCACACAGTTAAATTCGTATGTGAGAATAATAAAGGTAACATTAAGACTCGTTACGGAACATCTGTTATCGTAACTAGTTTATGTCCTTGCTCTAAAGAGATCTCTGACGGTGGTGCTCACAATCAGAAATGTTTTATAGATGTTGAATATTGTACTACAGATTGGGTGTGGATTGAAGATGTAATTCATGCTATTGAAACTTGTGGAAGTAGTGAAATATATAGTATTCTAAAAAGACCTGATGAAAAAGTAGTAACAGAAAGAGCATATAATAATCCTTTGTTTGTTGAAGATATTATTAGAAATGTATATTCAACATTAGAAAGTTTTAAAGATATTAGTAATTTTAAAATAAGTGTAGCATCTGATGAAAGTATTCATCTACATAAAGCCGTTGCTAGAGCCAGTAAATCATCTAAGACAACAATTGATGATAATGGTGATAAAATGTCTATTCTTGTTGAGAGTTATAAGAATAACGCATCTATAGTTGCGGCTGTTTGTGATGGAGTATTAGATAGATCCGGTGCTTTACTTGGTAAAGTTAGAGAAGAGGCTAGAGTCAAAAAGTTGAAGGAGAATAAGTGAAACTAATTAATATTTCCCCAACAGAAGATCCCTCAAAGATCGCACACATAGATATGAATAATACTATCATAATGTGTGTTAACGAAAATAATAAGGTTGTGGAATTTATTGAAAATTCCATATATTTAAAAACACCAACAGATATCTCTTTACACAATCAAAGAACATTAGTCAATAACTATGCTATTATTAATTATTCTCCCAATATTAAGTGGTGCATTCCATCTTACATAAATATAACTTTTCAAGAACCTATTAGCTTTAGGGACAAGTGTTATTTTAGTAATGTTTACACTAATACAACATTTCAATTAAAATCTGATAAAAATACTTTGGCAAACTACTCTTTCAATATTTATGTTGATCGCACAAGATCTAAAGGAATTAGCAAACTTAAGAAACACGAATATATGTTAGAAGTCAATTTTGAATATAAAGCATTCGCCGAAACAGCAATCGAAAACATTTGTTTGATTAAGAACAATTATTGTTTTCAAGAATTTGAGACTCATTTTCAATTCTAAATTAAAGTGTTAAAAAATCCCCCTACTACAGATTTTATTGTAGTAGAGGGACATTTTTTTAAGAATTTTACTTATACCATCACTATATCATAGTTGCTAATTGATCGAATGTAGATCCGTATGCGGCTTCTGATAAACGATTAATAAAAAGATCAGTTAATCCTTCAGTACTACTATCTAACGGAGCACCATCAAATTTAAAAGTCACACTTTCTTGAATTGAATCATTTGTGGCTTGATCTGATGCTGTAGCTGTGTCTTCTGGTACAAGTGTTGGAAATATACCTTCATACAAATATACATCTTCAACATCTGTAATCTCAATTTTTCTTTCAGTCAAGCTAGCTGTAGGAGATAAAATACCAACCATCATATAACCTTTATAATTTGAAGGTATAAATTCTCCACCGGCAAAACTAGTTATTCCTAGATGAGGATCAAAAAGACCATTCCAAGCTCTAAAAATCTTCATAATAGGAAGTTTTTGATATTCACGAAAAGTTAAAGTAAATTCTCGATTAATAGTTCTAGAAGCTGGAAAACTAGAACCTAATTGACCGACACCATTTACATCAATAAAATTAATATTTGATGAATGAGGTGTAAATCCTTCACAAGTTGATTGTAACCAAGTATTCATAGTTTCAATAGTAGCACCAGAAAAAAGTGCTGTTGGTAAATCGAAAATAACTTGATGATATCCAGAAATAAATGGTTGATTTGTTCTATTTTGACCACCAATATATCTAGTAGCTATATCAGGACGATCAGTCTCTGTTAAATTTCCACTCAAATATGTAAGTTGTCGTGATAAATAATCCGTAACGGCCATAAATCAATCCTCCGAGTTGAGTATTAAATCTGTGTTCCTAATATTTTAAATGTATCTTGATAATTGTAATCTGAAAATGCTGCAGCGACCATATTTTCAACTCCAGTAGTTCCAAGATCAAAAGGCGCACCATCAAACTTAAAAGTAACATTTGCAAGAACTGATTCATTACTTGATTGATCTGATGATGTTACACTATCTTCTGATATATTTATTGGATAAACTCCATTATAAATATAAGCTTCTTCTATATCATCTCCAGTTATTTCGCCATCACTACTTGTTGGTTTTACTATTGCAGCTATAACTGTACCTTTATACATTGATGGTAATAAACTTAAACTACCAAAAGGTGATGTACCAAAAGTTGGATTAAATATACTATTCCAAGCTTTAATAGAACTTAAAACAGGTAAACCACTTCTTTCCCGAAAACCCATTGAAAATTCACGATTTGTTATTCTAGAAATAGGATATGAAGCAGTTGCTTGACCTATACCTTGAATATCACCCATCTCCATCGAATATGTATGTGGTGAAAATGTTTCACACGTAGAAAACAATACCTTTTGGACATCATCACCCATTGCTAAAAATACAATATCTGGTAAATAAAACAATACATGATGATATCCACTAATAAAAGGTTGTCCTGTGCGATTTTGTCCACCAGAATATCTACTAGCACCTTTTGGTAAATCTTCAGATTTATCTAAAGAATTGTTTAATCTTAGTAGTTGTCCTGAAATATATAATGCTGCACTAATTGAAGGTATTCCCATCGCACGTATACCTACCTATATTAAAGATCTGTTGGTATTGTCAAAAACACATTAATTCTTTCTATTGCTAGAATAGGAACAAATGTTACATAAACATTTAATTCAGATCTTGATGAATCAAACTCAACTGTTGCGTCAAAAGAATTAATACAAGCATACCTATCAGTTGCTGCTCCATCAAGATATTTTAAAAAGAAATTATTAACACGATATTGTGCTTGTGAAAGCCAATATTGTGTTGCTTTTCTTTGAACAATATCTCTCATAATTGTAGGTATTTTTCGTCTTAAATAAGTAACAAATTTAGCTACATGCATTCTCTTAAGAGCAGAGAATCTTTTCCAAGTAGTAAACTGAATTGCAAAATAAACACCATTAGCTTCTGTAATAGTATAATTAAGCTCTTTATCAAAAAGATCACCTCTAATAGTATGATTTGTTTGATATGCTAGTTGAATAGCATCACCAATAGCTCCCTTCTCAATATTACAAGGAGGTTCTGCTAAAAAGTAATTATTATCAGTTCGTAAATGTGCTTCTAAAGCATGATATACAGGTGACATCCAAAAAGATCTTCCAGTATAATCATCAAACATTTTTCGATACTGTACATATAATCCAGATGTCCAATAATTCCAAGCAGCTGTTTGTTGACGTGCTTGAATATCATACATATAGTTATTATAGTTCACACCAGTATCTGCTATATGAAAACAATCTTCTCTAGCAGCAGCTAATCTTGCAGCTGCATATTGAGTGCTTATTGGATACCCACCACTAATAACATAATCTAATTCAAAAAATGGATATATTGCTTCTGGGAGAGTTTCAATAGTACCATCATTTGATGTTAAACTACCAGCATAAGCATTTGCAACTCGACCATTCATAAGATTACTAACTGAAATGTTTCCACTTGCATCAAAAAGACCTGTACCAGAATCACCTTCTGCAAATGTAAAACCATCACTACCAATATTTGTTGTTCCAATAACAGACTCTCTGACTAATGCTAACATCAATTGTAATCTACTATCTTCGGCTCCAAGTACAGCTAATTCATCAACTTGTGACCCAGATTTAACCCTAATATAAATACTGTTATTATTTATTACATCTTCTATATATGTTGGTAGTCCACCTTGAAAATCTTTAATTAACTCACCATTTGGTGTACGTCGAACAAGAGAAACTGTCCACGGACCTTCAATAAGTGAAGATGTACCATTCTCATCTGTATGATAGAGATAAAAATCAACAAATATATATGGATAATATGTATCACCATTTTCATCTGTAAACATCTTCTCCATCTCATAATTTCTAGTACACTTAATAGATAGATTGTTATAATACTCACCAGCACCATTAGCATAAAAATGATAAACAAAATTATCAGTTTCAGATATATCGTCTGGACTGTTAATATTTTCAACATTAGTTGTTGAAAAAGGTGTAAATAAACAAGCAGTATTAGTTGTTTCTGTTCCAGTATAAATCTGATCTAATAATACTAAACAAAAATAATCTCCATCATCAATAGGATCATCATCACCACAACAACCACCACCGGCTGTACCAGATGCTTCTGCGGATAAGGAAACAATTTGTCGAGAGAAACTTTCATTATCAACAGATGAGTGAACCCAATCTCCAACTGTAAGATAATCCATATGATCAAGTTGGCAAGTCATTGCACCATAAATGTAATCACTCTCAAATTCTTCTGTAAGAGTTACAGACCAAAGAGAGTATGTTCCAGTTCCTTCATACTCAGTTACTTCAACAACTAACACTCCGGTAACACTATCATATGAAGTTACTGTTCCAATCATATAAACTGAATAATCTTTAAAAGGATCTGTCGTTATTTGTCTTATAATTTTTACATCATCTTCAGCTACTAGTGCTAAACCAGTATCCGTTGTTAATGTTTGTGTACCAAGACCAAGTGTCAAACTTGTTTCTGAATCTTTACTAAAATAAATATCACCATATTGATCATAGAGATCATTTGAAAATGTAAATGATCCTGGATCACCACCACTAGCTGTAATAGTTGTACTTGTAGTAATAGCTGTCAAACAGGTGTTAGCTAAAGTAGCATCACTAGGCATTACTCTAACAGCTAAAACTTTTCCAGTATATTCAAGTGCTTTATTTAACATATAGTGTGTCTGACTGCACTTTCGAATATCTGGGGCTCCAAAACTTTGTTGGTATTCTTTTTGTGATGTGATAGTTACCACTCTATTATCTGGTCCTTTATCACAAAGAATTACTCCAAAAACAGTTCTACCACTTTCAGTTGGAGGACCTATATAACTCTTATCTTCAATATTTACATAAACTGCTGGTTCTCTTTTATCGCTAGTTGCCATAAATATAACCTCTCTAATTGTATATTAATAATTAAGCTAGTATATACCATTCAATACCATATTGTGCTTCCATTTCCATAAATTTTGGTGGAAAACATATTCTAGCAAAAAGTCTAGCGTCAGTACCACCAACACCAGTATTTGTTATATAAAGACCTGCTTCTGAAACAGGAACAGCAGCACCTGTTTCTAAAAGATCAAATTCTCCAGCCTCTTTATAAATTGTCAAAATTGTTTGAGTAAAATAAGAACAATCTGGGTCATCTGTTGGGTAATCCCTCACTGCACATTCATAAGTATTATTTCCAGATGGATAAACAATTGGTTTAACAGCTTTTATATAATCATATATATCAGCAGACCCTTCTGTATATTCACTTGGTTCATCTAAAAATCCAGTTATATTAAAACCAATAGGTACTTCTAGACTTTCATCACAAACATCTGGACCAAGTAAAGTATATGTTAAACCATCAGTAGTTGCTCCACCGGCACCAAATGCATAGTGAGTTAAATCATAATCACGAAAATCTGTAGTCCCTGAAGTTCCAGAGGTTACACTTGTTATTGATGTTACTTTTTGTGCTAAATATTCTCTTCCTGTACCAACAACAAGATTATGATTTTCATAAATTAACTTATCATCTTCATAAAATTGAAACCAACCAACTGGATGTCCTCTTTTTATTCTTTCCTTTTGTAGTTTTTCAAAAATTATATCACGATCTGAAATTATTTGCATAATTAATATCTCTATCCTAATAGTCTATAACTTAGTCAGGTGTAAAAAGTAAAATAAAATCATCCGATAAATCAAAAGAATCTTCATACTGATCTTGAAATCCACTTCCCATTTTAGCACTGATTAATGCTATGTCACTAAATCCTTTCTCTAAATATAATGAATAGTAAAACTCTTCTGGACTAATATGATCACTATGATTAGAAAGCAAACCTTGGCGACAAAATATTTTAAAATAAAGATTATTAAATTTATCATTCGAATAAATCATCGACAAATCATTTAAGTCTAAAAACTCAGTATGAAAAGGTTTAACATAATAAAGTATTTTATATACTGTATTTTGTTCAGGTAAAAAATCAATTGTAGGTAAAAAGCTTTTAAAATAACTAAAATACTTAACAAAATTAACATCAGTACTTGTTTTCTTATAATCTTCAACTGATTTTACCAAGTCTCCTATTAATATTGCTACATTACTAATATTAGTACTAGTATCTCCAATTTTTTCATCTAAATAATCAAGTAAAATAGGATCTGTAGCTTTTATTAAAATACTTAATTGATCTTTATCTAATGTTGTACTAGTTGATTTTATTTCCGTTTTTAATGGATAAATATATTTATAATAGAAATTATCAAAATCTGTTTCTATTGTATCTTCACTAAAAATTCTAGAAAGTGTACTAGTACCAAGTTGTTCATATTCATCAAGTATATCATCTAAATCATCAATTGATATTGTTAATTGATCTAAACTAAAATTAATATTTATTCCAGATAAATTAATAACTTCAGACGTAGTTTTATTAAATATTAGATATAACCAGATTAATAAGAATGTATGTAAAGAAACATTAAAAGTAGCATCTTGAAAATTAATATCTATTGTTGTATCATAATAAGTATTATAAAAAACAGATATTATTAGATTTTGTAAATAACTAGTAATAGATTGATTGTAGTTACTTGATATGAACACTATGTTTGTTTTTAACGGGAAAGCGGCAAGATTCTGTTGACGCATTAAATCCAATTGATTTTCATGTATCAACAGTGTTGGAACACTTTCATAAACTGCTCGATATGAAATTGTTCTTGTAAATCCATCATTATAATCTGGTTTATATATCGGATATGGTTTACATTCCCACCTACCACGAGTAGTATTATAATCAACATATAATTCATAAGCTTCAAAATTATTACCATACGCTTTAATCACACTTTCGGTTAAACTAACTGTTGATTTATACTTCTGAAAATCTGTAAGTGTATTAATAAAAATTTTCTTTTCTAATGTCGTAAGCTCATTTAAAAGTAGTTGAGAAACTCCGCAATCAATTAAAACTTGATCATATACGTCTGATGGTATTTCACCTTTTTCATAAAGATCTTTAAACAGTTCTGGTAAAATTTCGTATGTTTCATTTAAAAAAACATCACGAAAATTATCTATCAAAACCATAAAGCTTTTATCTACTTGATATAAAGGATGATTTTTAACAAACGTATCAAAAAAATTGTTTGTATCCATCTATAACCACCCCTCTCTAAAAATATTGTGAATTACTATCAATTAAAACCTTTAGATTTCTAGTCAGAGTTAAAAGAGTATTTAAATCAGACTCTTCATTTTGATCCCACGTATACTCTTCCATTTCACTAGTGGTTAAATTATAAACATCTAACACTAATGCATCATAATCATAAACAATATCATTTATCACAAAAGATTCATCTGCTAAACTTATTGTATTAAGAAGATCTGAAAGTCCATAAGGTTTTTCTAAATCATTAAATACTCGAACATAATTATCATCTGTGGTAGTGATATCTTTAAAATTGGTGATTGTATTATTTGAAATTAGTGGTACTAAATCATCTGCTTTATAAAGATCATGATTACGACCATAAAATTGTCGGATTTGTGAGATCATGCTATTAACTGTTTCAATGAAAGTCATCTTAGTTGTATAGTCAGTATAATTATGATATTTCTCTTGATGCAAATCATAAATATAATGATTAGATACTTTCAAAGCACTCGTATCTTTAATTGGTGCGACTTCTAAATCCATTTCGTACCACGTTAGATTAGGTTCTGAATAATAAGCATTTATACTAGTTCTGATATTCATCACTCGAAATATTTCACCAGATTTAACTGGATCGTAAAATGTCACTAGATCATTCACATGTGGTGTTTGAATAGTATAAATAGTAATTGAACTGACCCCATCATATATCTGCCCCTTCTTATCTGATAGAAAAGTAGTTGAATTCATAACGGGTGCTATATTATAGACAGGAGTCAGCTCATATATATTAAAATTAATATTTGATAGTGAATATAAATCAAAAGTTGATTCTACTACTGGGTGTCTATCGGATTCATGATAATTGATATTATAATATCGGATAAACATTCCAGGTCTTTTAAAATTATCATAATGATTGATCAGTGTGAGATATTCCTTATGATATTGTGATATCAGAAAAGGATCCGATAAACTATTTTGCATCTATTTCCTCTATATTTCTATTAATTTAAATTTTAATAATCTCCATTTTAATATAGAAATAATATAAACAATAGCATCATAGTGATGTTACTATTTATTTATTTATTTATTTTATTTGGAGGTTCGACATTATGGAAACTGTAGAGACTACTACTGAACAAAAGACTCAACCAAAACTTCAACCAGAAAAAGATCAACGAAAGCAGTATGTAAGAAAACCAAACAAGAACAATTTACAAGTTCTTGTTTACGAAGAACAATTTCTTTTCCGAAAAAGATTTTCTTCAACATTAAGCGCAATTGTTTCCCCATGGAAACGATTGTCTGAAGATGAATTTGATTCGGATATGGTTGTCCCGTACAATCGGCTCTTCCGAGTCGAAAAGATGTACGAAGACAGTGAAAACATGTCAAAATATCTGGTCGAAGACGGTCTGATCCATTTTGATTGTGTTGGAAAGTTCACACCAGAATTTTTCCCAGAAAATGCCGACAGCGGTTGGATTCATTTTCTATCAAAAGTAATTGATGAAGATGGAGATAAGATGATTAGTATTGATGACAGAATGGTTATTGAAGCCATTGAGCCCATCGGCACCAACTTGAACCAAACAACAAAGATTGAATTTATGACGAAGAATTTGAAAGTATTTCCGATTTTCTTTGTCAATGGTTTTGGTTTAGCTGTAATCGAGAAAGAAAAAGCTGTACTGTATTTAACAGTTACAGACTTTTCCCGACTTTATTGCGGGGTCACCAATAAAACGGATCTGAATAATCTGATCCACAATATTAGTCCCGTTTTTCCATTTTTCAGTATTACGATTGCTAACAAACGATCTGTAGTATTCTTGAAATTGGATGGATTGAAGCAATTTCTAAACCAACATGATTTTAACAGTGGTCTATTGAGGTTCGAGTATTCCTTTGAAGATACCAAAGACCTCAATGTTGCTGTTATCGGCAAATCTCTAGAAAACTAATAACTAATTTTCCTACACCTTCTACTATTACAGTAGTTGGTGTGGGGAAATCTTTTTTTAATTATTCATCCAGATCTTACCCCACGTTTTAGACTTATAAAACAAAACTAGTATTAAAATTAGTTGGTTCTCCATCAACAATTAAAGATAGTACCAAATTATATTCAACAACAGTCGTGTTTGAACTTTTATAAACATTAAAGTTTTGGATCTTAATACTCTTATCAACTGTCGTTGCGAAACTAGTTACCATATTAGATAATTCTTCTGTAAGGTAAAGTCTCTGGAGCGTAGTATCTTTCTTTTGAATGAACTTTTTAACATTACTTCCTACACTACCATTAAAAGGATAATCTCCTTTCATAGTATATAAATAGTTCATTGCATATTTCAAAACTAGTTCTTTTAGATTATTAATAGCATTAAAATCGCCAAACTCTGAAATAATGGGTTCAAACTCATAAACAGTTTCTTTATAATTAATAGTTTCTTCTTTATGAAATGAGCTTATGAGTTTTTGTATGTCTTTTGGTAATTCTGATAGTTCATATTCTTTTTTATATGTTTTAATATTAAGTGGTATTTTATCATATATTTCTAGCGGCAAAGACTCTAAATTAATAGTCATTTCGTGAATTATCTCTTATTTGTTTGTTGACTCATATTGCCCAATCGTTTTGTTTCACGTTTGTTACTTTCAATCTGTTTCAATATCACATCATTAAAAATTGGATATGGTATTTCACTAAGACTGATTATGTCAACTAACGTCATGTGTTCATACAATTCTTTTATTTGGACGTATAAGTCAACAAAATAATCATAGTTTTTCTTCCACGAGTTCTCTACCAAGTAATACTCTGCGAAAAAATTCTGTTTCAATATCTACATCATATCGAATCTCATTACCGCAATTAGGCTCGGCACAAGATAGCATAGTATAAAGCTTTGGTAGATATTTTTCAAATCTTTCATTATATTGAAATTGGAATTCTTCAGATACTGATGACGGTAAAGCTGTATTATAAAATACTAGAATTTCTTGAATACTATTAGTCTTAGCTATCTCTTCATCACCTTTTTGAATGATAATTTGTGAAGTTAACATAGCTAATTCTTCAGACCTTGATAACACATTATTTGATTCAAGATTTTCTTTTATCTTTTCTATAGGTATCATACCTAATATCTGATTGTATCTTTTTATTGTTGGTATTCTTGAAGTAAAAACATATTTATATATATCATATTCTACTTCAATACTATAATTATATTCATAGAAAGGAATTGTATCATCTTCCCAGACTAACATACTGTCATGTTGAATTAACTCGTCTAAAGTGATCTTGTATTTAGATTCAGTTTCACACTTCGGACACTTGACTTTACGCACACCAATATTATCATATGTAGATCTGTAACATGCCCAAAGAAGCATAACTTTATCTATGTTACTAATTTTTGAAACAAAATCATCATAATTTAATTTTACTTCATTAGTCATACTTCCTTCATCATCTTTCTCAATGAGTACTTGGTGCTTGTGAAGTGTCTTTATTAATTCACGATCATAATTCTGCGGTGACAGAATTGCTGTCTTTAAAACTTCGTGCTCACCCAATAAAAACGGTGTCACCAAAGCACTTTTTCTAGCTATAGGTAAAACAACTTCTGTCTTTTTGATATCTCTAATAGAATTTGCTATACTTAAAAAAGAATTATCTAACAAGTTAATTGCCTCCAATTATTTTCTTTAAAATTGGGAATCTCCAATTACGGAGACTCCCAATTTACTTATTACTAGTTACTAATTAGTCAGTTGTAAAAACTGATTCAAGATTTTCACACTTGATGTAACCAAGACCTTCAGTTCTTGAAATTTCAATCATGGTTCTTGATCTTACGAAATTACGTGTATTACCGTCAGTTGTTTCGCTACGTGATCTTCGGTTAGAATCGCTAGATCTAACCCGAGGTATAAAACCTCTGCTATACATTTCTGCATAGACGAGACTATATCACCATCTGATTTTATAGTTTATCCCTAAACTTTATTGAATTGCTAATTCAATTATTTGCTACATCTCATATCTACTCTCCTACATCCAGGAAGAGTATGAACATGTAATTCACATTTCTGACAAAGAGTAATACTATTATCAATATCTGCACTTTCAATAGGATTTATTTCAACACCTGTCATATGATGACAAATTAATCGACAATTTGTTGCTCCACATATTTGACAAGTATTTTCATCTCTTTTTAAAACCATTGTTCGTAATTGATATTGAAGTTCTCTATAACTACTCTTAGTTTTTTGAAACTTTAAATATTTAGTTTGATTATATACTGGACACAATAATTTACACTCTTCTGAACAATATAATCGTGATTCACCTTGTTTACCTTTTAAACCATTTATCGACGCTAATCGATTCTTTACTTCATTATTCTTAGGTGTAAACAATTTGTCACAATTATCACAACTAACTTGTATAAATTGATTATCTTCCGGATCTCGCCGAACATTATAATATGGTTCTAATTGACTTGCATAAGTATCATAATATGCATTTCTATGATTACAATTATATTGAATCTGTCTTCTCATTTCTTTATGTTCTTGTTCATACTTTTTAATTTCATCTTTGTGTTCTTTTTTATACTTTTTATTACCTTTTCTAATACAATCTTTACAATAATTATTTAATCCATTTCTACTACTTGAAGATTTGTGAAAATTTGATGCTGGTTGCAACTGTCCTTTTAAATGACAATCTTTATGTGTACATATTGCTCGATCAACTATAACTTTCATAATTTAACCTCTGCTATAAGGTAATTAAATTGGTGGGGATTAGATAGATAATAGCAGTATCTACCAAGGTGGCCAAACCCTGTCTCCCCGTAATATATTTACGGGATATTCAAATCAGATGCCCAGCGCTTCCACTCCGCATGGAGTGTACTCCCTTTCGGGATAGTCGTTGCACCTTCAACTAAAGATTAGCAGTCTTTAGAAACTTGGCTCAGGATTGTCTTCTAGGTTTGCATCAACCCGGTCAGAGTTTCCCTGAATTCACTGGGTTTTCGATCACCATCACTGGTGAAAGTCGCTATTAGTTAACGACGTAAAGAGGTTTGTAAATCAAATCAAGAATTGTTGAATTCTCAAGAGCATTAGCCGGTGCCTTAGTTGACAGATAAATGTCATCATCAGGAATAGTAACAGACTCAAGAATCTTTAACTTCAAGAAATTTGCCATGGAACCTGAAAAACCAACATCACCCTGTAGACCTGGCATAGAAACTGCCATATCCTGAAGTGAACGAAGCATACTTGCTGTGTTCAAACCAGTAACCATGTAACTTGGATACATATTAAAATTCTTACGAATCATACCCATTACATAAGCGATCTTCGGAGAGATATTCTTGAAAACGTCAAGAATGTTAGTAGGAGCATAATTCAAAGTAGTTGCTGATTGAGTGTACTTATCAAAATCAACAGTTACCTGAGCACCATTAGTATTAATATCAGTCTGCGCACCCTGTAGGAAATAAGACAGATCGTAATCTTTATTAAGCATGATCTGTTGTTTAATTGCTTCACTCAACAGACGTGCAAGATCGATCTTGAATATGCTCTTATAGTCCTGAATATCTTCGACGGGCAGGTCAAGCAAGAAATCTTCGCCCTGATCAATTGTTACATCAGTCATTTCTACCTTAGGTGTTACTTTGGTTCTACCAACCATAGAAGTAATGGGAGTAAACCTAAAGTTGAAAGTAGCAGTGTTAATGGTAAATGATGTATCAGTTGTACTATTTTCATCATCAACAACGATGTTATAGAAAATAGATCCTGTATCCCAATTCACATGACCTTGGAATGTACACTCAATAATAGCACTATCATTTGCTAAGAATGTAAAAGTATCCAGAATCTGTGATCTATTGTCAGGACGGAAATTACAAGTAATAGTTCTATCAACAGTTCCACCACCGGAGGCAGTAGCTGTAATACTGATGGAAGTCACATTCAGATAACGACGATTCATTCTAAAACTAGCAGAAGTAGTAGGAAAGGTCTCAGTCAGAATGTTATAAGGTTCTGCAGGAGGAATAGCCTGTGTTACCAAATTTGCACGAACCAGACCACTAGAGTTAATAGGAATACGTTTTTCAGATGTAGTTCCATCATAGTTAGTTGTGGTTGCATAAATCTTCGCATAAGGAATGGATGCGATTGGGCTATCGGTAGTATAAACATTACAAAGCTCGGCAATTAGCGGCTCTGAATATATATCTACGAGGATAGGTAAGGATAAGACTGTCCAACCAAAACCAAACTGTGCGGCAGGAACATTAGCGGCTTCAGTTAGAAGCATACTACGTTGACGGTTACAAATGTTAACAACACTTGCACGAACCTTAGGTTCGAGGCTATCAGTCAGTGCTGCAACATAACTTTCAAACATACTCTTATCCGCAATCAATTTAATAGCATCACTGGGAGAAGTAATATCGTTTGAGTGCTCACGTAAAAACAATTCATAATTTTCAAACAGGTTATCCATAAAAAAATACTCCTTTAAAATATATAATTTATATATATATGGGTGTTTATAGTTTAAACATAATTTTCTTTGCGATTATGTCGCGATAGCTTTCACTGAGAACTTGATCAAGAAATAATGCAACATCGTTATAATTCGTTACTTGCACCTTTTCTGTCTCCATAAATTCTCTTAGTTCATCAGTATCTTCGTATAAAAGTGTCTGGTCAGGACTAATAAAATCATTTAGACTCTCTGGTAATAACTCTAATATCCTAGCATTACTGTAGCTAGGGTTTGAAACAAGATCGTAAGTACTTTTATATTCAGCAAGAATCACTAGTTCTTACCCGACAAAAGTGTCAGCTATATATTTCTATATAGAATAGACTATATCATCATCTATAATTATACATAAATTACAGATGTCTGGCGCTTCCACTGGCAATAGTTTCCAGTGTACTCCCTTTCGGGATAGTCGTTGCACCTTCCAAAACATATTTAGATGTTTGGCTTGGCTCAGGATTATCTTCTAGTTTTTGACTAGTTAAGACTTCCCCTGAATTCACCAGATTTTCGACAGGAATCACTTCCTGAAGCGACTATGTTATTAATCGGGATCATTGGTTGTTTAACATTCAAAGTACCGTCGGTTAATTGCTCAACCGAACCAAGTGCTCTTAATGAAAAACCAAAGTTTACTCCGTCATTTATAAGACCAGCAACATCCGGTCCTTTAAAAGCTGAAAGAGTAGTAATCTCACCTAAAATCTGATTGTTCTTGATATAAAGTTTATCTACTTTAGCACCACAATTATTGATTTCAACAATCGTTGCCCTACGTTGTAGAACATCTTTATTATCGCTTACAAATAATGGGTGATCAATTTCCA
>Ga0209249_1000243_pt1 | contig 72643 bp, 97 predicted proteins | sample SaaInlV_200m_DNA_4_FD_184653 | JGI IMG/M metagenome (GOLD analysis project Ga0209249, IMG submission 184653) | Marine microbial communities from expanding oxygen minimum zones in the Saanich Inlet - SI037_S3LV_200m_DNA (SPAdes) (version 2) | ecosystem: Environmental > Aquatic > Marine >... | reverse complement strand
TATTCATTTTTTTATACCTCCTTTTATATTCTATTAGTATGAGGAGGTTCTTGTGACCTTTAGGTTACCTCCTTTTATATTCTATTAGTATGAGGAGGTTCTCGTGACCTTTAGGTTACCTCCTTTCAGTTCTATATTTATTTGTTAAACAAATATAAATATTTATAGAAATACTTCTTTATAAAAATAACTATAAAGTAAAAATATCATCAAACAACATGCCTCCAAAATTTATTGAATATCTCCAAGAAGCAAACAGAATAACTCGCACAGTTGACCACCTTCTTTATGTCACATATCCATTAATCCAAGATAAAAAAATCCTAATCAAAATACTGACTGAACTAAAAAAATCAACTGCATTCTGCATAAACTCAATCTTACAATATGAATACCTCCTAAAGCGAATCCCCCTCTACAAAGACCCAAAAATGAACTTTAAAAATTTTATAAACAAATGCGCTCCGCGCTATCAAATGTCCTCAATCGAAAACCAAAAAATAACTGAATTATTTCAAATAATCGAAAACCACAAACAAAGTTCAATGGAATTTAAAAAAAATAACCAACTAATAATCCTCACCGAAACCTCCCAAAAAATAATCAAAATTGAAACAATTAAAGAATTTCTCCAAATAAACAAAAAATTAATCGAAAATATCAAAACACAAATTTTAGACAAAATATAAAAACCCCAAAAACTTCTAAATTTATAGTCCTAATATACCAAAGATTTTATGGAAGAACTAATACAAGAAAAAATTAGCGCTGATCATTTATTATATGTCAGTTTGAAGTACACAAAAACGTGTGACGTAATTAAAAATCTCCTTCTTAGATGGACAAAAATGATTGAAACAGGTATTGACTCCATGCTCGAGCACGCAAAAGAAAAAGGCAAAATAACCTTGATAAATACTAATCCTCTTGGAAGAATTGAAGCAACCCGAAAATTATTCAAAAAAGATAAAAATATGCAAAAAACACTTGACGAATATATGATGTTTAGAAAAATAAATGACTTAAAATGTGACCGAATTGGAGAATTTAGAAAAAATGTAAATCTTAGAGTTTATTTTAGAGGAAAAGAGGTAAATGTAGATTTAGAAAAACTCAAGGAATATGCAGACATGTTAGAAATGTTTATAAATACCACAAAACAATTTCTTCTATCCTAAACAGAAAAATTCTTCACTCATCAAAAAAGTTGAAGAGAACTAAAAAAATGTCAAAAGTTATTGTAATTACATCAGGAAAAGGAGGCGTAGGAAAAACAACTAGCGCAGTAAACATAGGAGCAGCCATCAATTATTTTGGGGGGGATGTATTAGTTATCGACGGCAATTTATCAACTCCAAATGTGGGAATTCATCTCGGCTCTCCAGAAGTCCCAATCAACTTAAACCATATACTTTTAAAAAAAGCAGACCCAATTGAAGGAGTCTACGAACACGAATCAGGACTAAAAATAATTCCTTCTTCTCTATCTATCAAGGAACTTGAAAAATTAAAACCAGAAAAATTAAAAGAATTCAAAAATGAATTCAAAAAAATTTCAGAATATGTAATCGTTGATAGTGCGGCAGGATTAGGGGGAGAAGCCATGGCTGCGATTAAGATGGCTGACGAATTAATCTTAGTAACCAATCCAGAAATGCCTGCCATCACTGACGCACTTAAAGCGATTAAGATGGCTGAAAAAGAAAAGATACCTGTAATGGGAGTTATAATGACTAAAGTGAAAAAGAACAAAATAGAAATGCAACCCGAAACAGTAAAAGAAATGTTAGAAGTTCCAATTTTAGGTATGGTTCCCGAAGACATCTCAATTTCAGAAGCACTAAATACAAAAGATGCAGTAATACATACTCATCCAAAATCAAAAGCCGCTCGAGCATACAAAGAAATCGCCGCGCAATTATTAGGAATAACTTATGATTCAAATCTAGACAAAGAAACAATCTGGGAAAAAATCAAAAAAGTCTTTGGTAAAAAAGAATATTAATTTTAATTAAATCTATTGGGAATCATTTGTAGAACTTAAAAGAGTATAGTCAAACCTCAAATCTTTCTGTCCCTCTTCAGATAACTTATCCCAAGGATAAAACACACTAGCTGGAATACAGCCAAAATTACTCCATCCTTTCTTTTTCAAATTTGTAAATAATCCTATCCCACGTGAATCTTGAGAATAAGATTCATTAAAACCTTTAATCACAGCTTCACCCATAACAAAATTACCATCATATATTAAAAATCTTTGATTCTTATGCAAAACCCAAAATCCCTCACTACCCAAAATAGAACTAGCATCCTTCTCAGGTAAAGCCTCAGGAAATCTTATTGTAACCCCATTACGATGATCCATATCTTTCTTATCTATAAGCTTATATCCTCTTTTATCTGAATAGCTTTTTAAAAAGTTTTCAAAAGATCTAACACAAGGCAAAGGGTCATTATTAACCGAATTAAAACAATCATAAATTACTAAAGTATCTACTTCTCTTTCTACTGGAGTTACCTTTGCTTTTTCTTCAAGTAAGTTCCCCACAATCTGCACCAAACTATTAGTTATCCCTCCAGACACAGCGTTTCCAACAATCTCTGCTGCTTGAACCATCATCTGTTGCGTTTGCTCTGACGTTAATTTGGGGAAACTATTTCTAATTGCATCCTATTTAATACTTCCTCGTTAAATGAGAATAATTTATCATCTGCCATGAAATACCCCACAAAAAAACCTTTTTAAAGGTTCCTTTTTAAACAAATTTATGAAAAAAACTAGAAGTAAAAAAAGGAAACAAGAAACTCTAGAGATTAAAATTAGCACACTAGAAAACTTAACAATCAATCTACTAACTCCACTTGATTACATATTCTATCCAGGCATTAACTCTAGAGAATTTCCCAAACGATTACAAAAACAAGCAGAAAAACACGGGATATACCGGGGAATGGTAAAATTAAAAAAAGAAGATTATAAGGAAATAGTTAGATGTAAAAAACAAAGAAAAAGAATTCCAAGAGATATAAAAAAATATTATGAATACACACCTTGCGGATTATTAATGGATTTTGCCTATTTCTGTTTTAGATAAATCAAAAATTATTTGTTCAGCAATTAATAAAGTTTTTTCAACACCTGAATCCAAATTTGAAGTTTTAGCATTTCTCACTTCATAACCTTGTAGGCTCAATTTTACACATAACAAATCTCGAAGTGTTTTTCTAATCCTATTTCCAAATAAACCTTTTTTTACAGGTTCAACAAAAGCATAACCCGTTTCATGAATAGAATACATTGGTATTAAACTCATTTTAACCAACCCGCATCCCTGCTTCTGCACCCTGATCTGGAAAAAGTAATTTCACTATTTTATGATTCTCAGACGAAGCCGCCAGCAACATTCCCTGACTTTCAATTCCTCTCATAACCCTCGGCTTCAAATTAGAAAAATAAATTATTTTCTTTCCTTTCAAATCTTCCTCAGAATAATGCTCTTTAATCCCAGCACAAATTACCCGCTTACCTAACTCTCCAACATCCAAACTTAATTTATACAATTTATCAGCCCCCTCAATCTCCTCAACATTCTCAACTTCTGCAACTCGCAAATCAAGTTTTTCCCAATCTCCAAATTCCACTATTCCTTCTGTCATCACAAATAATAGAATTAATAGTTTTTAAAATTATATATAAATCTTTATAAATAGAATTTTTTATAAATTATCATGCCAAAAAAAGTTTATCAATGTAGAATATGCGGACCAGAGTTCACTAGAAAAAAACGCCACACAGTATTAAATCATGAAAAGACTCCAATTTGGGGACAAGTATTAGAGATCGGAGGAATCTATCTTCATTTTAGAGATCCAGAAAGACCCCTACTTGCAAAAGCATCTGATTTTGCATACATAACAATTCCTCTAAGAAAAAGAGACCAATATGATTCAACTCATCAAATTAGATATGACTGTATAGACCTTCCACTAAAAAAAGATCAAGAGACAGACAGGGTAAGTCTTTGGGCACTCCACGAAGAACCTGAGCTAATGGAAGATTATGAAATGTTCGAGCTAACAGAATTAACCGAAGAAGAATATCAAAGAATAACCCAACCTTCAATAAAATACAAAAAAGAATACCATCGAAACTTAACAATCAATCCCGGAATGCCCCAAACAAATAGGTTTTCAATAGAAGAATACATCAGATATTGTGCAAGAACAAATGAAATTGAATTTTCCCCCAAAACCGAAATAAAAAGAGGGATAATTTTAGACAAAACTATCTAACATTAATTATTCAATTTTCTTAAACAAAATTTCTCCTTTCTTAATTTCCTTTGCACTAAACTGTTTTGTTATTTTCTCAGATGTCTCAGGAATAAACGCCCAAAGCAATTCTGCAATTTTCAAAATACTTTCTTTTAATTCAAATAAAACTTTTCCATCCTTACTTTCCCACGGCTTTTCATTTTGAACATATTCATTACAATTATCAATAAATGCAAAAATCAAATTCAGAGCTTTATCAAATTCATAATTCTCAATAAATTTTCCAATTTCCTTTACTTTTAATTTCTTAATCAATTTATTACTTGTTTGGTTAACTCCATTTTGGGCTATCAAACCCGCAACCCGTGCCACTAAATTACCCAACTTATTTGCTAACTCATCGTTATGTCTTGCAACCAAAGCATCTTCAGAAAAATCTCCATCATCTCCAAAAGGCGTTGCTCTCATTAAAGCGTACCGAATACTATCTGCCTCATATTTTTTCCTCAACTCCAAAGGAGAAACAACATTCCCCACAGACTTACTCATCTTCTTTCCATCAACAGTTAAAAACCCATGAACAATTACTTCCTTAGGTAAATCTAATCCTGCACTTAACAACATTCCAGGCCAAATCCCAGTATGAAATCTCAACATATCTTTTCCAACAACATGCACATCTGCTGGCCAAAAATCTTTAAACTTTTTATCTGGATATCCAATCCCTGTCAGATAATTTGTAAGAGCATCACACCAAACATACATCACTTGACTATCATCGCCAGGAACAGGAACCCCCCACGGCAAATGCTTCTTAGTCCGAGAAAAACTAACATCTGTCAAACCATCCTTAATCAAACCCAAAAAATTATTTTTCCATTTCTTTGGCATAATTTTTAATTTATCTGTTTCAATTAATTTCTTTATCTTACTAGAATACTTTGACAACTTAAAAAAATAATTCTCCTCAGCAATACTCTCAATTTTCAAAGTAGGATGATCTGGACATTTTCCCTCCACTAAATCTTTTTCAGTAATAAATCTCTCGCAACCAGAACAATAATTCCCAGTATATTCCTTTTTATAGATATCTCCCTTTGCTTGCAAAATTTTCCACATTTCTACGACGCCAGGCCAATGAACTTTTTTATCAGTCGTTCGAATAAAATAATCATTAGAAATATTCAAAGATTTAGTTAATTCCTTAAACATAGAAGAATTTTTATCCACAAATTTTTTTGTAGTGAGCCCTTCCTTTTTAGCTGTTTGATAATTTTTAGTCCCATGTTCATCTGTCCCAGTCAAAAAGAAAACATTCTTTCCTTTTTGTTTATTCCATCTAGCAAGCACATCTGCTTGAATAATCTCCAACGCAAATCCAATATGGGGCGAAGCATTAGCATACGGAATTGTCGTAGTTATATAAAATTTATTTTTTTTCATTTTATTTTTTTATGTGTAATGGCCTTCCCCTATCCGAGCTTCGCAATGCCTATGCGAAGACTTCCCGGCATCCATAGGAGGCAATGAGAGGATGCACATTCAACTATCGCGATGCCTATGCGTAATGGCGTAGTTATGTAAAATTTTTTCTTTACCATAAAAGTATTTAAAATCAAAACTATAAAAAACTATCTCCGCCTATCATAAAGGTCATAAACATAATCTTCAACACTCCCTCTTTTTCTCTCAACTAACTTTCCATCTCTTTTGATAGGGGTATCCCTAACTTGTTGCCAATTAATTCTTCCTGGAGCAATATTCGAATCATAACTCTCAAACAAATATCTAAATTTAGTTCCAACAACTTTTCCTTCTTGAGACTCTCGAACTTTCTCAATAAAACCACAACTTCTTAACTGCTCTAAAACTCTATCCCTCATCAATTCTCTATCACGATCATCAACAAAAACAAAATGATACCGCATACGATCATCCCCCTCTGGAGATCTCTCACAATTCCACCTAATATGCCTTCTATCTTTTCTGAAACTTTTAACCATAGCTTTTTATATTAAAATGAGTATATAAGAATTATTATCCTACAATGAAAAAAAAACTTACAAAAGAAGAGATAAAAAGAGAAAGAAGTAAGAAAACTAGGGCAAGAAGAATGTCCATCAAAGAAGGAATTTTTGCCACAGTAAAATCCTCTTTAGCAGACCATTACATTTCTCCATTCGCTATTGCAATTAATTCGAGCAACTCTATTGTAGCTATGCTTAGTGCAATTGCCGGACTAGTTGGACCCGCAAGTCAAATGTTTGGTTCAAGATTAATTGAAAAATATTCCCGTAAAAAAATAATCCTCAAAACAATTTTTTTAGAATCAATGATGCTTATCCCATTTATTATAATTGCATTTTTATACCGATATAAAATATTTACTTCGATTCTTCCCCCAATCCTTTTATTAACATTTGCAATCTATGTTATCTTTCTTAATCTAGGGTCACCTGCATGGTTTTCGTGGATGGGGGACATTACAAATGATAAACACCGAGGAAGATATTTTGCAAAAAGAAATCTAATGACCGGATTTGTTTCAGTAATACTTGCAATTGGGGCCGCATTTTTTCTTGATTTTTTAGAAGCCCGCGGCAAAATAATGTACGGCTTTATAATTTTATTTTCCATAGCAATCATTGGAAGACTTATCTCTCTAAAATTATTCAAAAAACAATATGAACCCGAAATCAAATTAAAAAAAGGAGACTATTTTTCACTAACAGATTTTTTAATTAAAGCACCACATAATAACTTTGGAAGATTCACAATTTTTAGAGCCCTACTCGGATTCGCGTCAGCAATAGTTTCCCCTCTCGTTGCAGTTTATCTTTTAAGAGAATTAAAATTTTCATATTCAATCTACATGGTAATAATTTTCTCTGCTACAATTTTCTCATTGATGCTCATCAAGCTTTGGGGAAAATTTGCAGATAAATATGGAAACTATAAAACCATTGCAATTGCTTCCATGTTCATTCCAGTAATCCCGCTTTTATGGGTGCTGAATAAATCCCCTATTTATCTAATATTTGTTCCCTCATTAGTAGGGGGAGTAAGTTGGGCAGGTTTTAACTTAGCTGCAGGAAACTTCATATATGATAATGTTTCAAAAGAAAAAAGAGGAGTTGCCGCATCTTACTGTAATGTCCTATATGGATTTGGAATTTTCCTAGGAGCTTCACTAGGGGCATTTTTAATCAAAATATTAACAGTCACCGTCGTAAGTCCAATAATAATTATTTTCTTCATTAGTGCAATTGCCAGAATGCTTGTAGTATTTTTTAGTATTACAAAAATTGAAGAAGTAAAAAAAACCTCACAATTCCAAGGCCACAAAGCTCTAAAAAATATTATCTTTAAACAAGCAAAGCCAACTCTCTTAGAAGGAGCCCATGAAATAATGTCAATTAAAAAATATATTCTGGAAAAATAAAAAACTTAATCAAAACTTGACAAAATCCTAATAAGTAAAACTTTTAAACTAAGTAGAATAAAAATAAACATGTTTAACAAAAATAAATGCCCAAAATGCAATAACACAATTAAAAGTAATTTTGATTTTTGTCCTAGCTGTGGCAAACAATTAAAAGAAATAAAAAAAGAAGATTGGGGAATGTTGGGCAAAGATGATACCTTAAAACAACAAACAAATTCTTTTGATTCTTTATTGGGGGGAAATTTTACAGGAGGGATATTAGGAAAGATGTTAAATGGAACACTTAAGATGTTAGAAAAAGAAATTCAAAAAGAACAACAAGATATGAATAATCAAAATCCAGCTAATAAAAATTTTGAATTATTTATTAATGGGAAAAAAGTAAATCCAAAAAATATACAAGTAACAAGACAACCAATCCAACAAAATTATCAACCTCAAAAAAGAAAAGCAATAAATCTTCCTCAAAATAAATTAAAAAAATTCAAGGACCTCGTGCAAGAAGAGCCTCAAACAGAAATTAGACGACTTTCTGATTTAATAATTTACGAAATCAAACTTCCAGGAGTAAAAACTGATGAAGATATTTCAATACAAAATTTAGCTGGAAGCATAGAGATAAAAGCAATTTCAAAAGATAAAGCATACTTTAAAACAATAACAATAAATCTTCCAATAACCGGTTACAGTTTTGAAAAAGAAAATTTAATTCTAGAATTAGAAGCAAAAAATTAATTTTTTGTCCAAAAATAAATAGCATAAATGTTTAACATTGAATAAACAAAAAATAAAAAAGTCATTCCCCATAATCCACTAAAAACTGAAATTATTATCCATAAACAATTAGAAAAAATCCATACAAAAAAACCAATAAAATTTTTCCTCGCAACTAAAAAATTTCCCAACAAACTAATTGGAACTGCAATTAATTGTAAAAGATTTAATAATTCCATATAAATTTTAAAGAAAAGTAGTTTTTAAGAATTATTGAGATGTTCAACCAAATATGAGTGAGGCTGCACGGATTTGAACCGTGGACCCCTGCCTTATCAGAGCAGTGCTCTACCAGACTGAGCTACAGCCTCATAATGTTTTGAGTGTTTTTACACTATTTAAGATTTTGTAGCGAAGGATGTACCAGACCGAGGGATTACACGAGCATTACTAGCTTGCGTATCCTACGCGAGTGTGGTGCCGAGCCGAGCTACAGCCTCATTACAATTCAAAGAATTAATCCATTTATAAAAGTTACCAAAACCACCTTTCCAACAAACAAATCCTTAAAAATAAAAAAATACTAATTTTAAAATGCCAAAAATTGAACTTCCAGAATACAAAAGCAAATATGAGGGAGATTTTGATTATTTAATTTGTTCTGTAAGAAAAGCAAGTGATAGGGAAAAAGAAATGATACAAGAATATATTAAAGACTTCAGAAGTCAAGGAACTCAAATCCACTATCCAGCAGAAGACACAAATCAAGAAGACCCAACAGGCGGTTACAGAATTTGCAGAGACCATTCAAGAGAAATCCACAACGCTAGAGCAATTAGAGTAATTTGGAATCCAGACTCAACCGGAAGCTACGTAGATTTAGGAGCAGCATTATATGAACAAGAAATACAAAGCAAAAGAATACAAATAATTAACAGAAGAACTTGGGATAAAAATTTTCCTCTTATAAATGCAATAAGTAATAGATTCAATCCAGATTTTAGAAGCATGACTAATTCAGACAACATTGAAATAAATTGGAGGCCCCCAAAAGATCACAAAATAGATTACATAGGTATAGGAATAGCATTCATGGAACATTTTTTAAACAACAAACCAATAAAAATCGCAAACAAAAAAGAAGTTGAACAAATCATCGCTCAACAAAAATCTCAAGACATTCCGAAATCATATGAGATGGCGCTTTTGCAAGCACACGAGAATTCTAGAGATTTTTAACCAATTAATCGTTAACATAATTGTTTCCAAAATAATCCAGATTACGTTGAATTAATTCAATTCTATCTAATATCAAAGAAAATTTATCTGGGATTATCCAAACATATGAAACTCTCCCATTATTAAGCTGGCACAAATATGATCTATTCCCAAAAGGTCTTTGGACGGATTTTTAACCACAAAAACCTTTTTAAACCAACTTTATCAATAATTATCATGGTAAAAGGATTATATCAATATATAAGACAAGCATGGAAAAAACCCGAGAAAAGAACTCTATCCAAACGAATGGTCGAATGGAGAAAATCTCTCGCGCAAGTTAAAGTCGACAAACCTTTAAGATTAGATCGAGCTCGAGCATTAGGTTACAAAGCCAAAAAAGGATTTGTAGTAATTCGAATCAGATTAAAACGTGGAGGACACAAAAAACCTAGACCAAACAAAGGTAGACGTTCAAAAAGATTAACAGCAAGAAAAAATCTAAAAATGTCTTACAAATGGATTGCAGAACAAAGGGTCCAAAACAAATACAAAAACTTAGAAGTTTTAAATTCATATTTAATTGGAAAAGACGGAATCAATGCTTTTTACGAAGTTATCTGCGTTGACCCTTCAAAACCAGAAATCAAGAACGACAAAAAAATAAACTGGATAACAAAAGGTTCAAACAAAAACAGAGTTCTTAGAGGACTAACAAGCGCGGCAAAAAAATCACGAGGATTAAGAAACAAGCACCCAACTTCAAAAGTAAGACCTTCAGTTAGAGCAGGCAAGAGAAGAGGAAAATAAATAATTTAATCTAACCCAAGAAGAAACTCACGCCAGCATCTACAACGACTTCTCTCTATAGGAATTTGTTTAGCTTTATAAGAAGCAGAAATTTTATCCCATTCTTGATAAAGAGCATACCATATTTCATTATACAACTGAATCCTAATTATATCAACTTCATCTAGGCTTTCATTATTATAATTATTAATAAAACTATCAAATCCCTCCAAAAATCTACTTAAATCAGGGGATAATTTTTGCCATGCTTCCTGCTCCATTCTTAATGGATTAATTTCTGATTTTGAAAGAATATCTAAATATTGACAATCAAATTCTTCTTTCATTTGTTTTGACACATTATGCATCTCTCTCAAATATTCTCTGGGAGGATAATCTGATGTAGCATCTATAATAAAATTATAAACTGATAAGGGTATCCCATGACCGCTCCAAACCCTTCAACATGGGCAGCAAGGATTATCTCTTCTTCTAATCTAGTATACATATAAACAAAGATTTAATTCAATTTAAAAACTTTCTCTAACTCAAAAATCATTCTTCCACCATTATCAAAAAACCTTCAAACAGAAACTCTCCAAAATATATTTAAAGCTAACTATCTACATTTAATCATGGATTTAAAAAAGAGTGAAACTTCAAAAAATTTATTAAAAGCATTTGCAGGTGAAAGTCAAGCACGAATGCGTTATACTTATTTTGCATCAGTTGCAAGCAAAGAAGGCTTTAAACAAATACAGGCAATCTTTCAGGAAACAGCAGACAATGAAAAAGAGCACGCTGAAATATTTTTTAAATACTTAGACGAAATCGGAGAAGCACTAGAAATTACTGCTTCATATCCTGCAGGGAGAATTGGAACAACTGCAGAAAATCTCCTTGCAGCCGCAGAAGGAGAAAAAGAAGAATGGGGAACTCTCTATCCAGAATTTGAAAAAACAGCAAGAGAAGAAGGATTTGACAATATCGCAGATTCGTTTAAAGAAATCGCAGAAGTCGAAGAGCAACACGAAAAAAGATATAGGAAACTTTTAGAAAATATAAAAAATAATTCTGTTTTCAAAAAAGACAAAGTAATAAAATGGAAATGTAGAAATTGCGGTTATATTCACGAAGGCAAAGAAGCTCCAAAATTATGCCCAGCTTGTAAACATAAACAAGAATATTATGAAATATTAGCGGAGAATTATTAAAATGGAAGATACTCCGGATTTAGTTTTAAAATTTAGATCAAATGGACACAGACAAGCTTATTATGAAATGGTTAGAAGGATGAATTCATACAGAAATGATGGAACAAAACTTGGGCCTTCAGTTGAAATTCTTTATCGAAGACAAAGGAAAGAAAGAAAATGACAACTCTAAACGAAATTTACAAATGCGAAATCTGCGGAAATATTATAGAAGTTTTGCACGAAGGCCCAGGAACTTTAGTTTGTTGCGGAAAGCCAATGAATCATATGCCAGAACAATCTAAAGGGAAATATGCTGAAAAACACGCTCCAGTTATTGAAAAAAATGAAGATGGAATAAAAGTAAAAATTGGCAAAGTAGAACATCCAATGGAAGATAAACACTTTATTGAATGGATTGAAATTTTAACAGAAAAAGGCGTAGGAAGAAAATATCTAAATCCAAAAGATAATCCAAAAACAGAAGCATTATTTCCAATAAAATCAAAAATCAAAAAAGCCAGAATGTATTGTAATATTCATGGTTTGTGGAAAACAGAATTTTAATATTACCATACTTGCGACTCATAAACTAAAATCTAATTATCTTGACTCATACCTTTTGTCATAAAAGAATATTTATGTTCTTGATAAGCATACAAAATCTCATAACCAGAAATAAAACTTCCAAATTTATCTTTTAGATCTTCAATAAATTCATGTATCTGATTCTGAGATTTATCTATAACATAAAGTAGATAATCCCAATTACCCATCATCTCTGTGGCCCATAAAACTCTATCATTTGATTTCAAATACTGTTTAAATTTTATTTTATTTTTATGAGAATAATTCCCTTTAATCAAAACTGCCTGAATAGATAAATCCAAAACAGAGTAATCAATAACCGGCCTAAATTGTAAAATATATCCTGATTTAATTAAATTTTTAATACGATAAGAAACTGCATCCCTAGTTAAGGAAATTTTCTTAGCAATTTCACTAAGTTTAATTTTAGCATCTTGCGCTAAAGCAAATAAAATTATTTTATCCTTTATATCAATTTTATAATTTTTACATTTCAAAGAAAACTGTTTTGAAAACGAAGGATCATTTTTAATATTTTTAATTAATGGAATTTTATTGGGAATAAATCCTGGAAGAATACTTGCCTTAATTCCCTCAGTAAGTATACAAGGGAAAACTTCATTAACTTGTAAGCCCTCCACAAGATCCTCAAAAATTCCCTTTGCATCATTAGACGACATAGACATTACAGAAACTTCAAATCCAAACTTCCCACTATAACTTACCAAAGTATTTACCATTCCAGATTTATCACATCTTTTAATAAATTCCGTTTCATCATCTCTTGAGGACAAATTAAGAAAAAAATAATAAGAATGATAACCCAACTTTCGAATATTAATAACTGTCCTAGATCCAGCAATTAAATGAGCCTGCCCCATAGATTTAATTCTATACTCAGTAGACTGCCTTGACAACTTCAACAATCTCGCAATTTTAGAAATCGGAATCCGAACATTATAACATAAAAGAGAAAGAATTTTCTTATCATTTTTATGAAAAATAGCCTTTATTTTATCCTTTTCATTTATCTTTAATACCTTCATATGGTAATTAAGAAGAATTTATTTAAAAATCTTCGCTTTTTTACTAAAAATTTGATAACAACGTTTATATATCTTAAGCATTTTAATAAACTATGGAAATAAAAATTGCCGGATGTCGCGGATCACTCCCTTCTCCCTCGGGAAGACTTCTTACTGGAGAAAAATTTCATAGTGAAGAATTCGGAGGCAATACCACTTGTATTTATCTTGAAGGAAAAGGCGGAGAAAGAATTGTTATTGATGCTGGATCAGGAATAAGAAATCTAGGCAACTACCTTTTACAACAACCTCAAACCAAACCAGTTGATGTTTATATTACCCATACACATTGGGACCATATCCAAGGATTCCCATTTTTTGCTCTAGCATATATTCCGGGAAACAAAGTAAATCTTTATGGAGAAATAAAAATTGCAAGAGATTTAGCAAGCGCGGTAGAAAATACAGACTCTAGAGAAATCGCGCAAATGTTAGAAGAAGGCGGATACACAAGAGAGATATTTGCACAACAACAAAATCCAATAAACTTTCCCGCCCCATTAGAGTATATGGGAGGACTCGGAGAATTCCATGATTTTATTCCTGGAACACCAATTAGAAATGATCATCTAAAAATAGAAACAAAAAGCATCCATCATCCAGAGGGTTGTGTATCCTACAAATACACTGAGGGAAATAAAACATTAGTTATTTCTACAGACTTTGAACCATCAACCGCAGAGATTGAAAAAGAAATGATCCAATGGTGGGCAAACGCAGATATGGTTATTGCAGATGGACAATATGAAAAAGACTCCGAAAAAAATCCATTTAAAGAAGGTTATGGTCACTCAGATCCTTTCTTAAATGTAGACCTAGCTAAAGAAGCATTAGTCAAAAAACTAATCATCACCCACTATGATCCTAACTGTAACGATACTTACTTAAAAGATCTCGAAAAAAGAGTAAAAAAGTATTCTTTAAAACAGAAAGGCCCAAAAGTAATCTTTGCCAGAGAAGGAATGACTTACCCACTTTAAATAATCTTAAAAACCTCTCCCCCCTAACATTTTTATAAAAGAAAAAATGATATACTTAAAACTTGCAGAACTTTATGAAGACTTAAATTCAACTACAAAACGTCTTGAAAAAATAGAAATTCTATCAAAATTTTTAAAACACCTTCCTGAAAAAAATCAAGATGTTTTATATCTATTAATGGGAGATATTTATCCAGAGTATGATGAAAGAAGAATAGGAATTTCAAATCAACTTGCAGTTCAAGCAATTTCCAAATCAACTGGAACTGAAAAATCAAAAGTAATCAAAGAATGGAAAAAATTAGGAGATATAGGAAAAGTTGCTGAAACATTAACAAAGAAAAAAACCCAATCAACACTAGCTTCGCATATTTTAACCACTGAAAGAATAATTGAAGATTTCAGAAAACTCCCAACACTTCAAGGAAAAGGAACCATCTCAAAAAAACTCGGACTCATCACTGGAATGTTAACTTCAGCGTCGCCAATTGAGGCACTTTACATAATAAGAACACTAATTGGAGACTTAAGAATTGGAGTCCAAGAATCAACAATAAGAAAATCTCTTGCCAAAGCATTTTTCCCAAATAAAGAAAAAGCAGAAGAAAAAATTCAAAGAGCCATAGACAAAACAAATGATATTGCAGCAGTCTTTGTAATAACAAAACAAAAAAAATTAAAAAATCTAGAAAACCTCAAACTCGAAGTGGGCAAACCCATAAAAGCTATGTTAGCACAAAAAGCACTAAGCATTAAAGATGGATTCAAAAAGCTCGGAAAACCATGTGTCTTAGAATACAAATATGACGGCTTTAGATTATTAATCCATAAAAATAAAAACGAAATAAAACTTTACACAAGAAGTTTAGAAAATGTAACCAAACAATTCCCAGAAGTCAAAGATTATATCTTAAAATATATCAAGGGAAATTCTTTTATCATGGATTCAGAAGCAGTTGGTTTCGACGCTAAAACAAAAGAATACAAACCGTTTCAAGATATATCACAAAGAATACGCAGAAAATATGCTATCGAAGAACTACAAAAAAAACTCCCAGTTGAAATAAATATATTTGATATTTTATTTTACAATGGAAAATCATTACTAAACGAACCATTCAAAAAACGATCGAAATTATTGAGAAAAATAATTACTAAAAAACCTTACAAATTAATTCCATCTAAACAACTCATAACTGAATCAGAAACCAAAGCCCAAGAATTTTATGAAAAAGCTTTGAAAGATAATCAAGAAGGAATGATGATGAAAAACATGGAAGCAGAATATAAACCCGGACGAAGAGTTGGGCACATGTTAAAAATAAAACCAGAAGAAAGAGATTTAGATTTAGTAATCACTGGGGCAGAATACGGAAAAGGAAAACGTTCTGGATGGTTCTCAAGTTTTATTTTATCGTGTAAAAAAGAAGACAAATTTTTAGAAATAGGAAAAGTTGGAACAGGTATAAAAGAAAAAGAAGATGCCGATGGAATATCATTCAATACACTAACAGAAAAATTAAAGCCGTTGGTCATTAAAGAAAAAGGCAAAAGTGTAAAATTCAAACCAAAAATAATTGTTTCAGTTACATACCAAGAAATTCAAAAATCGCCCAACTATGAATCAGGTTTTGCTTTGCGTTTTCCAAGATTCATTGCTCTTAGGCCAGACAAACCACTTTCAGAAGTCAATAGTTTAAAAGAAATAGAAAAAGACTTTATAGGACAAAAAAGAAACTGGCAGTATGGTTGAGAAATAAAAAATAAGAATTAGAAAGAAGGATATTAATCTGACAAACATCCCCGATCCCCTTATAAACCCTTTAAAAACCTTTATAAAGGAATTTTATTTATAAATACTATAAAATGGTAGCAAAGAAATCAAAATCAAGCTATAAAATTCAGAATATCGTTGCAACTGCTTCTTTAGGAAAACCAGTCCCATTAACAAAACTGGCCAGAACTCAACCAAACACAGAATACAATCCAGAAACTTTTCCAGGTTTAGTTTTAAGAGTCAAAGAACCAAAATCAGCAGTTCTAGTTTTCTCTTCGGGAAACTTAGTTTGCACCGGAACAAAATCAACAGTTCAAGTTAAAAAAGTAATCCAAGAAGTAATAAAACAATTAAGAAAAATAAATGTAAACATTACAGCAAAACCAAAAATCACAGTTCAGAATATAGTAGCTTCTGGAACAATTGAACTAAAACTAAATCTAAATTTCCTAGCCCTAGAAATGGAAAACACAGAATACGAGCCAGAACAATTCCCAGGACTAGTTTACAAATTAATCGAGCCAAACGCAACTTTCTTACTTTTCTCAAATGGAAAACTTGTTTGCACCGGAACAAAAAACAAAGCTCAATTAGAAGACAGCATGACGCAACTTTTAAAAAACGTCAAACAAGCTTTAAAGAATTATTAAAATGCAAAAATACCAAAAATTAAATCCAATCAAATTAGGATTAACAGCGGGGATTATTGGCGCAATATTAACTTTTTTAACAACCCTAAATGGAATTTATGGAAAATCCAAAATTTCAGAATTCATGGTTTCAAGTATGTGGGGAACTTTGGGTTATAATGTAAGTTGGGGTGGAGCATTTTTGGGAACAGCATTGGGATTTATTTATGCATTCATAATTATTTGGATTGCCGGAACAATATACAATAAATTATTATAAACTATTTCGAACTTCTTTGGAAATCCGCCAAACCATAAACCTTCACCCCCCTTTTCTAACAACTTAATTCTAAAACTACTTTTGAATCCTCATAAATATATAAAAAGAAACTCCCCATAATTCAAATATGAAACCGGATATGCCCGAGTTTGAAGAAGAAGGTGAAATAGATTTTTCAAGATCAATTGATAACCAACCAAAAAATAGCGGAGCAAATAGGAGATCTCCGCCATCTGAAATGGATCCAGTTGGAGAAGATGAACCAAATACAGTTCCAGAAAAAACAAACCCTGAAGACCACAAACACAAAAACGAAGAACTCTTAATTGAAGCAAAAAACTTCTTCGATTTTTATAAAAAAGAATTAGGTGAATCTCTTAGAAAAGGAAACAAAGTCGTATTCTTAGATTTCCAAAGACTAACTGAATTCTCAAACAAACTCTCTGACGAAATCCTCGCTAATCCAGAAGAAACACTAAGTTTAATCGAAGTAGCAATTGAAGAATCCGGACTAGTAAATAATGTAAGAGTAAGATTATTTAACTTACCAGAATCACAAGAAATAAAAATCAGAAACATCCGTTCAAAACACCTCGACGAAATGATACTTATCGAAGGTATAATAAGACAGGCATCAGATGTAAGACCCCAGGTTGTAAACGCCAAATTCGAATGTCCAAGTTGCGGCACAGTAATCTCAGTTCTACAAATTGACAAAAAATTCAGAGAACCCTCAAGATGTTCTTGTGGAAGAAGAGGAGGATTCAAATTAATCTCCAAAGAAATGGTAGACACCCAAAGATTAGTATTAGAAGAATCTCCCGAATCATTATCTGGAGGAGAACAACCCAAAAGAATAAATGTTTTTGTAAAAGAAGATTTAGTTGAACCACAAATGGAAGAAAAAACAACTCCTGGAGCAAGGATAAAAGTTATCGGAGTATTAAAAGAAGTCCCAGTACCACTCGCCACCGGAGGCCTATCCACAAGATTTGAACTTGCAATAGAAGTAAATAATCTAATCCCCCTTGAAGAAACTTTTGAAGACCTAAACATAAACGAAGAAGATGAAAGACAAATTCTCGAACTCGCAGAAGATCCAGAAATATTTGACAAACTAGCAAAAAGCATAACTCCAAGCGTATGGGGCTATAGAGAAATAAAAAGATCATTAGTCTTACAATTATTCGGAGGCTGTCAAAAAGAAAGAACAGACGGCTCAAAAACAAGAGGAGACATGCATATTTTATTAATCGGTGACCCTGGAGTAGCCAAATCAGTAACATTAGGATTCATGGCAAAAATCTCCCCAAAAGGACGTTACGTCGTCGGTAAATCCGCATCAGGTGCAGGACTAACTGCTACAGTAGTCAGAGATGAATATCTTAAAGGATGGTCATTAGAGGCCGGAGCAATGGTCCTTGCAAATAAAGGATTAGTTTGTATAGACGAACTAGAAAAAATGGACCCCCAAGATAGATCAGCGATGCATGAGGCAATGGAACAACAATCAGTAACAATTTCTAAAGCCAATGTTCAAGCCACACTCCGTGCACAAACATCTGTTCTCGCAGCAGCAAATCCCAAATTCGGAAGGTTTGATCCATACCAATCAATTGCTCAACAAATTGACCTGCCTCCGACACTAATCAATCGTTTTGATATAATTTTCACATTAAGAGATCTCCCCGATAGGGAAAACGACACAAAAATTGCAAACCATGTTTTGGAAGAACATAGAAAGGAAAAAGCAGACATGCTAATCCCAAGAGATTTATTTAGAAAATATGTAGCATATGCAAAACAAAGAATCGAACCAGAATTAACTGATGAAGCCATAGCCGCCCTAAAAAAATTCTATGTTGACTTAAGAAACAAACCAGTTTCATCTGACGCTGCAGTAAGACCAATCCCCATCTCGGCCAGACAACTAACCGCATTAGTAAGAATGTCTGAAGCCGCCGCCAAAATAAGGCTAAGAAAAAAAGTCACCGAAGCAGATGCAATGACTGCCATTGACCTAATGAAATATTATCTAATGCAAGTAGGTTACGACTATGAATCAAAAACAATTGACATTGACAGAATATCAACCGGAACAAGCTCATCGCAAAGATCCAAAATAGTTTTAGTTAGAGAAACAATAACTGAACTCGAAGACAAAATGGGTAAACTCATCCCACGTGAAGAGATAGAAACCGCACTCAAAGACAAATTAAAAAAAGACGAAATTGAAGAAGCAATAAATAAACTGAGCGCATCAGGGGACATTTTCAAACCTCGGAGAGGATACATTCAAAGAACATAATCTAAATATAATTAAAGTATAAGATAATTAACCAACAAATCCCATAAAAACTTATAAACCCAGAATTATTTTGACAAACATAAAAAATGGCAGACGACTTTAAACGAAATATTGCATTTAAATTCAGACTAGGTACACTCATTCAAGGCAAACCCATTTTCGATGAACAAACTCAAAGGTTCCACTGTCTTGAATTGGGAGACAAAAAAATAGTCAGAGTAAATATAATTGGAAATATTGTAGACAAATACGAATCCGAAGGAGAGAAAAAATACATTTTCTTAACACTCGACGACGGATCAGGGCAAATAAAATTAAAAACATTTGGAGACGACGCACAAAAATTCAAAGAAGTGAACACAGGACAAACAGTGATAGTAATTGGGGTAATGAGAAACTTCAACAATGAAACATACATTGCGCCAGAAATAATCAAAGAACAAGATCCAAAATATCTAGTAATAAGAAAACTAGAACTAGAAAAAAACCAATCTGAAAATGCCACGCCAGTAGAAAATAAAACCCAAGTTATAGCAATCAAAGACAAAATTCTTGAACAAATAAAAAACGCTGAGGCCGAAGGAGGCATAGATGTAGACAAAATAATTTTAACTCTTAAAGACACATCTCCAGAAGTAATTAATACAGAAATCAAAAATTTAATTGGAGACGGAATTGTCTTTGAACCGCGTCCAGGAAAATTAAGATACTTAGGTTAAATTTATGAGTTAATTAAATCCCGAGCAAAGCGAGACTCTGAGCGGGAGGGTAGGGAACGAGTAAATTTTCTAAAAAAATTTAAATTAAGAAATTTTAATTTTGGTTAACAAATAGGCGAACGAAGCAAGATTTTCGGGGGGGGGGGGTGCTCGGCGAACCCCGACGAGCTTTAGTGGGAATCTCAAAATTAAAATTTAATCATATCAATCCTATTTATAATTTCTACAACAATTATGTTTAAACTAAAAGAATAAATTTTCATTCATCCAATTCTTCAACATTTGTAGCAGCTAAAAGAGTTTCAATGCTAGAGCTATATTCTTCGCCAGTTTCAGAATTTTTACCCCGCACAAGGTAAAATTATTTTCCACTTAACAAAAAAATACCTATAAAAACAAGAATATATCTTAAAAGAATTAAAGAACCAAAGATAATGATCAAACGATAAGATTTATTTTTAAATAATCCAATTACTAAAAATATTAAACTAATTAAAAATAGAATCTGCGCAAGAAAATACAAAGGGACTAATAATATTAAAGGGCCTGCTTCAGGTTGTGTAGTAATTTTAGTAAAAAATATAATAAATAAATGAAAAATAATATAAATTACTCCAATTTTAACTGACCAATCATAAAACTTACTTCTAGGGCTAACATCAAATCCAATTAAAATATAAAGGGTTGCTGCTAAAAAAGTGAAGGCCAAAAAAGACGAAATAAAAAGAAATAAGTCAAGAGAAAACAATTCCATTAAATTTTCCCAAGATAAAAATAGATAAAAAATAAGTAATGCTCCCGCATAGATAAAATAAAAGAATTTATTTAAAGGTACGGGAGTATCTTTAGGAAAAAAATCTTCAGCCATTTTAATTATTCTCACTAGATTTTTTATTCCACCAATAAGCAAACCAGATTAAAACGACTAATCCAATTACAGAACTCAAAAACCTAATCCAATCCTCTGCATATTCCCAGTATCCTCCAGCCCCATAAATCAAAGTTCCAATTCCTCCTCCCATTAAACCAGCCCCAACAGATTCCAAAGAAAACAACATTGCTCCCAAAGCGATAATCAAAATCGCTAAAGGAATCGCTATCACAAAAATAATCTTCGCTCTCTTTTCTCTAGCTTCCCGATATTCCTTATTACAAGTTTCCCTAATGTCACCTAAATCACATCGTTCTGTTTTAGCAACCCTTGTAGCCCCTCCATCTTCTCCCCAAACAATCTCCTCCGGATACCAAACCCCTCCTTCTGCTAAACAAATTGTTTCATTATAATCTAATCCAACTTTATACTCCGGACAATAATCAGAATATTCAACTCGAGAATAAAAAGTAGAAAACCCATAAACCACCACAAAAATCGTCAAAATAATAATTCCAATACCCATCACCACATTCTTTATCTTCATAAAATACCCAAGAATAAAAACTTTATAAACTCTCCCAATTCTTTATTTCCATGACAAATTACGAAGACCTGCTAAATGAAGCTTATGAGACAGTTAAGGTAGTTGAAAAGGGCGGAGAACGATTTGAGGTTCCAAAAATTGAAGGGCGATTCGAGGGGAAAAAAACAGTTCTTACGAACTTTGTCCAGGTGGCATCTAGTTTAAGACGGCCAGTTGAACATCTTCAAAAATTTATATTAAAGGAACTTGCCGCCGCAGGAACACTTGATGGAGAACGATTAACTTTAAACAAAAAAGTTTCATCTTCTAAAATAAACCCCAAAATAGAACAATACGCAAAAGATTTTGTTCTCTGCGCTGAATGTGGAAAACCAGACACAGAAATAACAAAAGAGGGGAGATTAGATTTCTTACACTGTTTGGCGTGCGGAGCAAAACATCCAATTCATTCTAAAGTATGAGATGTTTTGCGGAGCTGTGGAGCCGAGTGATTTTGATTTCATTATATCCTGAAAGTAAATTACCTAATGAGAAATCGAGGTCACGAGCAAAACACCCTATACACTCAAAAAGTTTAACTAAGCGCCACTGCGGAGCCGAGAGTTTACACTTTTTGGAAATTCAAATAAAAGAAGGGGGTAATGGGGGAAAAGTGTGGGCTCGAACATAAACACCTTATACATTCTAAAATATAATAAAATTACCCACGCCTTTCTCATTAAATTTTTGTTTTTATAAAGATTTCCATAAAAATTCCCCTCACAAAACCTTAAAAACCTCAAGAACTTAATAATTTTAAGAAATTCACAGAATTTCAATTAAATGGAGGAAAAACCAAATGGTAACAATAGGCTATTGTGTTAAGTGTAAAAAGAAGGTGGAGATTCAAAACCCAAAAGAAAGCAAAACTTCTAAAGGCACAAAAATCGCAAAAGGAAAATGTCCTGACTGCGACACAACTGTATGTAGAATGGGCGGAATCCAAAAATAAATACATTTTTAACTAATTCTTTTTTTATTTTATTATGTTTATCAAAATTCACAAATCTTATCGAGACGTTATAGCTGTCTGCGACTCTGGATTAATCGGAAAATACTTTGAGGACGAAAAGTTCCAACTTAACTTAAAAGAATCTTTTTACAAAGGAGAGGAAGTTTCAGAAGAACAAGCTTTAGCAATAATCCAAGATCAATCTCAAGAAGACGCCACTTTTAATATTGTGGGGGAAAAATCAATCACGCTAGCACTTAAAGCAAAAATAATAGAAGAAAAAGGAATCAAAAAAATCGCAGGAATTCCTTTCGCATTAATACTAATATAAAAAAGAATATATTTTACTATTTTTGAACTAATTAATTTGAAAATTATTTTGGTATTCGGGTTAGCGGCTGGGAAAATGAGCGAGAGCGAATTGGGCATTAAATTACAAAACAATTTTTTCTCTAAAATCCCAGACCCAAATATTATAAACTAAAATTTCTTATTTAAAATATGTGTTATAGCAAAGAGATTTCATTAATAGTATCAATAATAATGTTTTTATTAATCATTATTTATTGGAAAATTTTTATTAAAAAAAATACCAAACATCTTAATAATTTTTTTAAATTTGTACTTATAGGTATGACATTCATAGCTGGACATCAATTAGCAGAATTTTTATCAATAAATTTTGGCAATGAACTAATTTATAAAATTGGATTACTTTCTTCCATAACTGGTATGATTTTCTTTATGATATCTCTAGAAAAACTTTCTAATTATGACTTTAAAGGAAATTTATTTATTCCAATTGTTTTAATTTTAGCAATTTATATTTTTAAAACTCCTATGACTTTCAAAGATTTTCTTTTTTGGATCCGAGGAAATAGCCATCACATTTGGGTATTAGTGTGGACAGGAATGTTTATTTATTGGAATATTTGTTCAATATATATTTTAGAAAAAACAAGAACATTAAAACAGAAAAGTGCAATTAAATGGTATTTATGGGGAGTATTAGACATCACATTTGTTTTAGCGTTAATTTATTTTTTAATTGGTTCAGTAGGGATTCAATTAAATATCTTTTCTGATTTGCCTTCAATCTGGTGTACAATCTCAATAATCCAACTTTTATTTGTACCTTATATGTTTAAAAAAATAAAAGGGGACTATCCCCAAAATAATGTCAAACACAGAATTAATTTAAAAGTGCAAAGTGCATTAATAATCATCTCTTTAATCATCTTAACGATCTCTTGGAATATTGCCCCCCTCATCCCAAAATTCTTAAATAAATTAGCGTTCAAATAAATTTAAAATCCCAGACCCAAATCTTATAAACCCCTGCCCCCATAAATTTAACATGGCTAAATCTGCAAAACAACTCGAGAAAGAAAGAGTGCCACAACAAGTATTCAGAGTAAAACTTCCAAAAGGAAGGGAAATAATTGGAATAATTGAGCAAAGACTCGGCGGGAACAAAATGATGGTCAATTGCACTGACGGAAAATCACGAAACAGTAGGGTTCCAGGACGACTAAGGAGAGCACTCTGGCTTAGACCCAACGACATAGTAATCGTAGAACCATGGGAACTCGACGACACAAAAGCAGACGTTTTATTCAAATACCGCCCTAACCAAGTAAAATGGTTAAAAAAGAACAAACACCTAGAAACAGAAAACGAAGAATTTTAATTATTCATAAGGAACATTTTCCCTAAAAGCATCAATCGTGTAATCATAAACATCAAACGATTTAGGATCCTCTCCCAATCCAAAAATATTTGCTCCAAAAACTTGTTTCTTTTCCAGAACACCTTCTAAATTTTGGATAAAATGTTCTCTTGACATATAACCCTGCCTATAAGAACTAGTTCCATCATTAAATTCTGAATGAATAATCCTAAACTCTTTGGAAGATAAAGCGTCAATATCTACTGTCATATAAACTCTCTGAATCAAACAATTAAGCCCTTCCTGTAAAATTCTGAAGGTTAATCTATCTTTAATCCCTAGTTCTTGACACCTATCAGGAGAATATTCTTCTTCCATTTCAGGAATAAATCTAAGAACATGTTCTATACTAGGACTTCCATCTCGAAAAGTATATGGATCGTCTCTTGAAGTAATTAAAACTTTCCTTCTTTGTCTAGTAGCATAATAAAGATGACTCCCACAATCAACAAATTCCTCAAAAAAATTTCTAGGAAAATTAGTATCCCAATGATTATCCAAATTATAAATATCAAAATCCTCCCCATTATGAAAAACATTCATAATCGCTAAATTCAAATGGTGCCAAAATCCTGCCCCACCTACAACAAGATTAAAAGCTCCTGGTTTATACAACCCTTTCAACTCTTCAATTGTCAAATCTAAAAGCTCTAAATTAATCGGGCAATATTCTCTTGGTTTATCTAACTCAGGAAAACAATAAGGAATTCCTCGAGTTTCCAAATACTCCAAAGCATTTTCATCTGTTGCTAATCCAATAATATTCAATTCAGGCATAAAAATTACAAAAATTAACACTATATAAATATTACTTTAAAGTAAGAACATACAATAACCCAAACAATTATTAATCTTTCTCCCTTAAAAATCATATAATAACATTCACCCTAAAACAAAGAACTCCAAAAAAAATGAGAATTTATATCGAAGAAAAAGAAAGGCTTGTTACATTATCCACAAAAGCGTTGGAATTGTTTGTTCAAATCATAGAAGAAAAGGAAACTGAAAACGCCACTACTCTTGACCAAAAATTTTTAGAAGTCCTCCAAGAAATAGATCCAATTTGCCATCTCCTTTCTGCCCACTATCGTGAAATGTATGATTATGTCAAAAACCCAAAAGAAGAATAAACCAAAAACTTAAAACCCCTTCACACTCCTTAAAAATATGAAAACAATCTTATCAGAAAAAATTGCAAGAATAATAAAAAATAAAAAACGCCTAGAGAAAACTCTAGAAATTAAAATCACAAACAGAGGAAAAGAAGTCACAATCCAAGGCGAACCAGAAAATGAATACATTGCAGAAAAAGTAATCGACGCACTAAATTTCGGATTCCCATATTCTGCTGCGATGACAATAAAAACAGAAGAAACAACTTTCGAAATAATAAATATAAAAGATTACACAAAAAGAAAAGACTTAGAAAGCATTCGAGCCAGAATTATCGGCAAAGCCGGAAAAACATTAAGCACCCTTTCACAACTATCAGAAGGTTTCCTTGAATTAAAAGACAATGAAGTTGGAGTCATCGGACCTCCAGAAAATATTCCGAATGTAACTAAAGCAATAATTTCAATAATAAAAGGATCAAAACAATCAAATGTTTACGCGTATTTAGAAAGAAACAAACCCCTGCCAGCGATAGATTTAGGACTTAGAGAAAAAAAGTAAAAAGAAACTCATTTTTAAAAATCAAATTAGAAATTTATAAATAAATTTGAGACGACCCGGGCAGGACTCGAACCTACGACCTAACGGTTTCAGCTTCTGAACAGAAGTTGAATGATGAACTCTGTTTAACTTAACAGCCGTTCGCTCTACCAACTGAGCTACCAGGTCTCAATATTTCTAGATTTAATTTCCTTTTAAAGTTTACTTTTTTTAAAAAACTTTATTAATCCCTTTTTCCTTAAAAATTCATGCAATTAGACAAAGCAATAAAACAAAGAAGAAGTGTCAGAAATTTTTCTAATAAAAAACCAAACTGGAAAGATATTATTGAATGTGTAGATGCTGCGCGTTATGCTCCAATGGCTGGAGGAATGTACACTCTGAACTTCATAATAATTGACAAACCAGAAATAATAGAAAAACTAGCAATCGCCTCACAACAAAATTTCGTAGCAGATGCACAATATGTAGTGGCATTTATTACTAATCCAGATAAAACAAAAAGGGCGTATCCTGAAAGAGCAGAAAGATATTTGAAACATCAAGAAGGAGCAGCAATCCAAAACTTTTTATTAAAAATAGTAGAAAAAAAACTTTCAACCTGTTGGGTTGAAGAATTTGTAGATGAACAAGTTGACAAAATTCTAGACCTTCCAGCATCAAAATACACAGTTGCATTATTCCCAATTGGATACACCTTAAAAAAATCCAAAAAAGAAAAAGAAAAAATCAACATGGATAATATTCTCTATTTCAATAATCACGGAAACAAACATTTGAAAGTCCCGAAAAAGTCTAACGCTTAATTAATGCCGATTATAAAACCCCTCTAAACTATCCTCGATAATTAAATATTTAATCCCTTCAAAATCATCCTCATTAATTGGACAGCAATTTTTACACGGACGATAACCTTGTATAACAGCATCTTCCAAAGTGTGAAAGAAAACTCTGTTTTCTTTTCTCATCCTCATTCCAGATTTACAATCCAGCTTTCCAAAAATTCTTCGGCTTTTACTTCCACCATTCCACCCAGCATACTGCCCAGGAATTTCACTTAAAATAATTTTTCCATCTTTCAAAATTTTATATTGTTTCATAAAAACCTTAAACAAAAACTCTTTAAAAAAATTTAGATTAAAAAACAAAAGAACTCCTCAGCCAAAACCAAGGAGTCCTCAAAATTAAAAACTTATTTCCACATCTCAATGCCTAAGTCAGACATTTCTCTTTGTGGGGTTGAATTTAGATCGTCAGCTCTTCCTAATACATATGGCGATTGAACACCAGTCATAATAGTTATCACTCGAACTTTACCAGTAAATTCTTTACTAATTCTAGCTCCGATAATAACTTGCGCATCAGGACTTAAACTTTCAGATACAGTTCTACCAATTACATCAAACTCTTCTAATTTCAAATCAGGACCGCACGTCACATGAATCAATGCACCAGTAGCACCTTGGTAATCCACATCAAGTAGAGGATTTATTAGGGCTTGTTTCACTGCTTCAGTAACTTTATCCTGAGTATCTGCTTCACCAATACCAATAACCGCAACTCCACCATTTTTCATAATAGCTGAAACATCTGCGTAATCCAAATTAATTAAACTTGGAAGAGTAATTGTCTCAACAATACCTTTAATCATAGTAGAAATTAGTTCATTAGCGACGGCAAAAGCTTGTTCGATAGGTAATTGTCCAGCTATATCTACAAGTCGATTATTGTCCAACACTATACAAGTATCAGTAACTTCTCGAAGTTCTTGTAAACCAAATTCAGCTTTGTCTATTCTTGCTTTCTCAGATTCAAAAGGCATCGTAACCACACCAATAACAATCGCTCCAACTTCCTTAGCTAATTGAGCAACAACTGGTGCCATTCCTGTTCCTGAGCCTCCGCCCATTCCAGCAATGATAAAAACCATATCTGCGCCTGAAACTGCTTTCTTAAATTCAACAATAGATTCTTTAGCGGCTTCCCTACCTTTTGCAGGAACTGCACCACAACCAAGACCTCTTGTTAATTCTTTTCCAGCAAGAATTTTCTCATCAGCTTTTGTAACACTAAGATGCAAAGCATCTGTATTAGCAGAATAAATTGTCGCACCGTTAATACCTTTGTTAAATAACCATGTAACAGCATTTCCGCCCATTCCACCACAACCAATAACTTTAATGTTTGCTTTCCCAGCTCTTAACTCATCAAAATTAATGCTATGACTATCAGCGTTATCAATAGCTTCTTTTGCAAAATCTAATACCATTTCTTTTTTAAATTGACCTCCTTTTAAATTCTATAAACTTCTGACTAAGTCAGAGACCCTATGAAAAAATCGACGCTAATTTTATTTATATAGATTATGTAACTAAAAAGAATAGATTGAAACAACAGAATAAATACTCACTTTCTCTTTTGTCTTATTTCTCTAGCTAACTCATACTCCTCAGGAGCAGGATTCATAGGATATTCTTCATTTTGACGTTCCAATAAAAATTTCCGCGATTTCTTATATTCAACTGGATCTCTTGCTATTCTATCTTTCAATATTCTCAACGACCTTTCAGCTAAACTTGACATATCTTTTTTAATCAAACCCTCTTTATAAATTTAATCAAATAATTTTCTCAACTTCTTAATCTTTTCCCAACCTCGCTCCAAATTACTATTCGCCCTTTCCAAAACAATTTTCAAAAAATCCCAATTAACTAATAATTTTCCATCCTTAACTAAAGGAAACTCCATTTTTTCAGTTCCAATAATTTCAATAATAATATTTTTTCCTAACGAAATAATCCCAGCTCTCTTAAAACCAGCATCCCTTATTTTATCTAACAAAATTTTCGCAGAATCCAAATCCCTACACGCAATATGGAGAATGAGTGGTTCTGATTTAAACTTCAAATTTGAATTTTGTATAAAATTTTCTGAATCAATTAAATTTTGCGAGCGAACTTGTGAGCGAGTCCCTGGATGGTCTGCAGGAGGGCATGAAGAAAATTCTTTCAAAAACTCAAAAAATCTTTTCTCATCAACCGAATCATGACTCACAAATTCAAAAAGTCCAGGACCTTTTTTTGCAACATCTTTCAGAACAATAATTCTCCCTGAACACGACGAAGTCGTGTAATAATTTTCCAAAGAATTTATTTTATCACAAAGCCCTTCAATATGCTCATCCCATTCTCCAATAGAAGATTTATCTTTCTTATTCAAAATATCCTGCTTACGCTGATTAAAATTATCTTTCATAAAATTAATTAAAAACTAACAAATATAAATCTATCGGGGGAATTTTCCATGGGAGGCCGAAAGTTTACCCTCGCAAAAATTTGTGAGCAAAGCGAACGTCACAAAAAGCGAGTGTGAGCTTGAGCAGAGAAGAAAATTCTCACTCACAAATCTTGAATAAGATTTGTCAACATATTTTTTTCTACCCCTGTAGATTTTCTTTTTGAAAAAAGAGGGGGAGGGCCGGGAATTTTCCTTAGGAGGCAAAAAGAAGAAAATTCTCACTCACAAATCTTGAATAAGATTTGTCAACATATTTTTTTCTACCACTGTAGGTTCTTTTTTTGAAAAAAGAACCCCATTTTACATTCCTAAAGATTGCATTAATTCATAAACAACAAATGCAGGCCACACTAGAGATTTCAAAACTCCTAAAACTCCTACCCAAAATCCAGTTGCAGTCGATATGTAATAAACAATTGAACCAATAAGACCAAGCCCGTAAATTGCGCCAGGTCCAGAACAATTATCCATCTTCTTACAAACTTGTTCACTACTCTTTTTTTTCTTTACCATAATCTATTAAAAAAATTCAACTTTATAAATTTACTCTTTCTTTAAAATTTTAAAATCTCCTCCTACAAAAATATCTCCTAAAATAATATTCTCATTTTTCATCTTCAATTTTCTTTTTAATTTTAATTTTGAATTATTTTTATATTTAGGTTAGGCAAATTTATTCGAAGTGTAGTCAGACTACATGAGAATAGATTTAACGTGACCTAAATATAAAAAGAAACAAAATTACTCTTTCTCTAAAATTTTAACTTTAACATTTTCTAATTCACAAAGTTCTTTAAATTCTTCAGCGTCTTCCAAAGTTCCAGAAACACTTCCATAATGAATTGGGATTGCAATATCTGGTTTAATCAATTTAGCTGCTTCAGCTGCTTCTTCAGCATTCATCGTAAATCTCCCTCCTACTGATAGTATTGCCACCAACTTTCTCCCAGATTGCTTATGTCCTGTCAATCGTTGCATCTCAGGAATTTTATCAGTATCCCCTGAATGATAAATCAAAACATCTCCAATTTTAATTAGATATCCCACCCACTCCTCATTCTTAGGATGAAAATTTTTATCAAGATTATAAGCAGGAAAACAACTAACTTTAATCTCTCCCAAACTTAATTCAAAACCCGGACTCACAATCTGATATTTAATCGGAATCTCAAATCTCAAAATTTTACTCTGGCAATCTGCAGGCATAATAATTTTAGTTCCAGATTTAATAATTTTAGAAATATCTGCAACACTACAATGATCATAGTGGCTATGTGTCAAAAAAATCAAATCTGCTTTCTCTAAATCCTCTCTAAGATTATAGGGATCAATATAAATTACCTTCCCTCCATTTAAATTTTTAATTAAAATTCCCGCATTTCCCAACCACTTAATATCAATTCCATTAACTTCCATAATAACTCAATAAAGAATTTATTTTTAAAACTATTGTCTCAATTACCCCATCTGCCCATATTACCAGTCTTCAATTTCTTCTCTAAAATTTCCAATTCTTCATAAATACCTTCGATTAAATCACATTCTTTTGCATCTTCTAAGCTAACCCATTTAAATTCTGTCAAAGCAGAACAGAGTTTAATTTCATCTCCTACTGGCTCTCCCCATAAACTAACAATTAAAGAAGGAATATTATCACTCCGCACATAAACTAAACTTGTTACATAACCCAAATTTTTTATTCCCAATCCCACTTCTTCTTCGACCTCTTTTTTAACCAAGTCTTCAACAACATTATACCAATGAGCAGAAGTGTCTTTATTTCTTAAGGCATAATCTAAAACCTCCAACTTTCCTCCAGGCACAGTCCACTTCCCAGGAAACGCCTTTTCCCAATCTGCCCTCTTAACAATTAAAAACTTTCCATCTTTAACCAAAATTGCCGTAGCTGTCACATAATGAACTTGATTTTTATCATATTTCATGGAAAAATAAAATCAAAGTATTTTATAAAAACTATTGTGATTATTACTCTACTTTAAATTTTTGCATTTTGTTTTCTCAACCGCATTAGCAATCTGTAACAATTTTTCTTCTTGAAATTTATCACAAATAATTTGCATCCCTACTGGAATTTTATTAATTTCCCCTGAAGGAATTGAAATAGCACAGTTTCCAGCCAAACTTGAAGGAATGGTCAAAGCATCTGCCGCATAATTTTCTTCAATAGAAATATTCTCGCCAATTTTCCAAGGCAAACGAGGCACAGTTGGACAAACCACACAATCAAACTTTTCGAAAACTTTCTCAAATTCTTTTTCAATAAAGTTCTTTACTTGCATCGCTTTGTTATAATATCTTCCGGAATGCTCTGCTTTTGTTATCTCTTTCCCTCCCAGCACTCTTCTCAAAAATTCAGGACCAGCAGCATCCTCCACTTTTTTTCCAAATCTTCTACCATCTAATTTACAAGTCCCAGAAAATGCTTCAACATAAACAATTGGATAATAAGTTTCAACTGCCAAGTCCAAATGAGGAATTTTCATTTTCTTAATTTCCCATCTATACTCCTCGCAACTTTTCTTAATTTTATTCTCAACTAATTCAACAATTTTTTTATCCACTTTTAATTCAGACAAATCTAAAATTCCCACAACTATTTTTTTAGGAACTTTTTTAATCTTGTCTAAATTAAACTGAGTTTTTTGAGAAATTGCATCTTTTTCATCTCGTCCATAAATAACAGAATATAGTAAAGCACAATCTTCCACAGTTTTTGCTATTGGGCCAATTGTATCTGCGCTCATAGCTAAATCAATTAATCCGTATCTTGAAACCGCACCATAACTAGGTTTTAAACCAACCATCCCGCAAAATGAAGCTGGATTTCTAATTGAACCCCCAGTATCCGAACCCACCGCTAAATCGCAAAACTCAGCAGCAACACAGGCAGCTGGACCAGAACTAGAACCTCCCGGGATATATCCCGCAATAGTGGGATTTTGAGTTGGACCAAAAGCAGAAGTCTCTCCTGAATTTCCAGAGGCAAATTCATCCATATTACACATTCCTAAAATAACCCCCCCTTCTTTTTTCACTTTTGAAATAACATCTGCATCATAAGGTGCCCTATAATTTTCTAAAACTTTCGAAGCACACGACGCATGCAATCCCTCCACACAAATATTAGCCTTAACTCCAATCACCTTCCCAACAAGTTTTCCTTTACGCCCCAATTTATTTTTTTTAAAATCTGAATTAAATTCCAAAATCGCATTAATCTTTTTATTTTCTTTTTTTATTTGTTCAATTGTTTTTTTCATTTCTTTCCCCCATTAAAATAATTATGAGTTATAATTCCCCCAAACATCCCAAGAACTAAATCCCACGCAATATCAATTCTATTTTCTATAGCAAAACCCAACTTAAAAGTATAAAGAGGGTACTCCACAATTTCCCACAATCCAAGTAAAATTAATAAAACAAAAAGAGAATTACGTTTTCTAAAAAATGGATATTTCAATAATAAAACCATAATAATTCCTCCACTAATAAAATGAACAAACGACCAAAGATTCAAAAAAAGAAAGGAATTATTAACTAAAGTTACACTCAAAAATTGTGTAATTGCAATCCTCATTGCTTCAATTGTTTCAAACATTTAATCTGCCTACCATTTCTTTTTCTCCGCAATTATAAAAGAATCATTTTTTTGAGGAGCATTCTCAAACATAACTTTTCTATTTATATCCAACCCTTCACAATTACCTTCCTCCCTCTCAAAAATTTTACCATGGCATTCCGCAACTAAAGGTACACTGAGCAGTGCCCCCTCAATAAAATTCTCAGACATACTCTCTTTTACAAAATCTAACTTTTTAGAAAAATTATCCATTATTAACTTTGCTTTTTTAGAAATTTCTTCTTTCTCTTTTTCAGAAACCTTATGCCATAAAAATTCACTCATAAAAAAATTAAAGAAACAGGATTTATAAGTTATTTGATATCTAAAATTCTAAAATTACCACTAGAACCTAAATTATAAACCTCAGTTTTACCAACTCTTGCTTTACCTTCTCCCTCATGGATATGCCCACAACAAACATATTTCAGTTGATATTTTTTAAGATAATCTAAAATAACTTTACTTCCCGCATGTTTTCCTTTCCAATTATCTGGAACTCCCGGAAAATTAACTTTATCCAAAACCCCATAAGGAGGTTGATGACATAACAAAACATCAATTCTATTGCCAAACCAATTCAAAACTTTCTTGACCTTCTCTGATTCCCTTCGCGCTTTCTTCAACTTTTTAGAATAATCATCTGGTTTAAATTCCCTTACCCAAGAAGTATCAACAAAATATTCTAATCCTCCAACTCTAAATCCTCCAAGATTTACAAATCTGTTATTGATTATCCCCACACTGTTCATCTTTTTAACTTTTTCAACAAACAATGGAAGTTTGTATCCAATCCTTTGAGCTAATTTTCGAACCTCAAAATCATGCTGTTCAACATTTCCAAATACAAAATAAACAGGAGCAATATCTGAATAATGTTTCAAAACATCCATTGAAGAATTATGAACTTCCATAAAGGCATCTCTCTCTTCTTTTTTAGAAGGTTCATAATCAGAATTTTTTATTTTTTTAAAAAAATTCGCTCTAGCTAAATCGGCTTTCCCAATATCTCCCGTAATCAAAACCGCATCAACTTTTCCAATTTTTGATTTAGGAACTTTTACTCCATGCGGATCCCCCATAACTGCAATTCTCATAAAAACACAAATCTAAACTTATTTATAAAATCTTTCAAAAACTAAATAAATTATTTCTTCTTCTCTTTTAAAAATTTTTATCTAACAGAAAAAGATAGAGGGAAGATTTAAAAACAAAATTACTCGACTAATTTTATGAAAGAATTAACAATCGGAACACAAACTTACAAACAGCAAAATTTTTCTATTCGAGATTACACTCAAGCAGCAAAAACCTTAATAAGTTTTTCTGAATCAGGGAGATCACTTTTAACAGAAACAAGAGGATTTTTATTAGTTTGTGATAATCCAAAAAAATGGACAGAAATAGGAAAAACTTTAGAAAAATTAGAGGAAATTACATTCGATTCCCCCTTTCCTTACATTGGGGTTAACTGCACTTCAGATTATGAAGCTAACGCTAAAGAAACAATTGCACATGTTTTGGAAACTCTAAGTAAAAACACTCAAATTGCAAATAATTCAAAATTACAAAAAATGATTCAAGCTCATCAAGAGGATCCAAGAAAAATATACATGACTCAGAAAGAAGGGGATGCATATTTTAAAGAAAGATTCGGCCATAATGGAAAACACCTAAACTACAAAGAAACTTCAATCGGAACACCTTCATTAAATATTGGAGGAGTTCTTCAGGGATTAATGGAAACTGCAAAACTCAGGTTCCATCCATTTATTTGTTTTAGTTGTTCTCCCGAAAACACTAAAGATGAATTAATCGACCTAGCTTACTGTTTACAAAAAGGATGTTTCAATAATCCTTATTCGATTGTTTGTAATTCAGCTCAGTTACAAGAATTAGGTGAGGATTATTCTGATCCTGCTCGTGAAGCTAAATTATACCTCCCAAAAACAATACTTCACATAAACTAATTCTACCTCTTCTCTTTTTTAGGCAAATCTGATTTTATAGAAACATCTTTCAACTGTTTCTTATCCACAAAAGAAGGCGCGTCCATCAAAACATCCTTTGCTTCTTTATTCTTTGGAAATGCAATAACCTCTCTCAAGCTAGGCTGTCCTAATAAAACCATAATCAACCTATCAATGCCAGGAGCAATTCCTCCGTGTGGCGGAACCCCATATTTAAACGCAGTCAACATATGCTCAAAATATTTTTTCTGCTCGTCGGAAAAACCAATTAAATCAAAAATTTTCTTTTGAATTTCTGCATCATGTATCCTCACTGAACCCCCCCCAACCTCAAACCCATTCAACACCAAATCATGCTGATAAGATTTAACTTTATGTGCATTTTTTTTATTTAAGAATCTTAAATCATCTGCTTTAGGCTGAGTAAACATATGATGCATCGGAGCATAATTTCCCTCAGTTTTCTCTTCTTCAAAAAGCGGAAAATCAACAATCCACGCAAAAGCTAATTCATTCGGATCTTCTTTATTTTTTCTCAAATCAGGTTTATCAGTTCCATACTTTTTCATAACTTCATCATAACTTAATCTAGGAAACTTATCAAAGGTCAACTTTTTATCTGGCAATAATTCTTTAACAAGCTTCAACATCATTTCTTCCACCAAATCTAAAATATCTTTTTGATCAACAAAACTCATTTCCATATCCAACTGATAAAATTCTCCGGGACTTCTATCTGCCCTAGCATCTTCATCCCTAAAACACGGAGCAATTTGAAAATATTTATCAATTCCAGCCACCATTAATAATTGTTTATATTGTTGCGGACTTTGAGGCAAAGCATAAAACTTTCCAGGATGAAGTCTTGAAGGAACAATAAAATCTCTAGCCCCCTCTGGTGTAGACTTAGTCAACATTGGAGTTGTTACTTCCAAAAACTTTTTCTCATCAAGATAATTTCTAATAAAATTAATCATCTTATGTCTCAGCTCCAAATTTTTAACCATTGCAGGTCTTCGCAAATCCAAATACCTGTATCTTAATCTCAAATCCTCATTAACATCATCCTTCCCCAATTCAAAAGGAAGCGGCTCAGCTAAACTCAAAATCTCCAGCTTATCAATAAAAATTTCCACTTTCCCAGAACCCAACTCTTTATTTTCTGTCCCCTTCGGCCTTTCATTAACCTGCCCTTCAATCTGAACGCAAGACTCAGTCGTCAATTTTTTAGCTTCCTCAAAATCAGAATTTTTCTTAATTATCACACACTGAACTTTACCGTACCTATCCCTCAAATCAATAAAAGTAACATTTCCATGTTCACGAATAGTGTCAGCCCAACCAACAAGTCGAACTTTCTTCCCAATTAAAGATTCGTCCACTTCTCCCAAATCATAATCTCTTAACATAAATATACTCAATGATTAGCATTTATAAATATTCTTTTATTAAAAATTGTATAAAATAAGAAAAACAGATAAATTTTAAGGCTAACTCACTAAACAAACCATAAAATGCAAACATTTACAATAAAACACAAAGACAAAAAAACTTCAGCAAGAATTGGAATATTAAATACAAAAAAAGGCAAAATTGAAACTCCATTCTTTATGCCAGTCGCAACAAAAGGCACAGCGAAATACATCTCCACAGAAGACCTAAAACAAATGCAAGCAAACGCAATAATCTCCAACGCTTTAATCCTCTCACTTCGCCCTGGAACAAAATTAATTAAAAAAATGGGCGGTCTTGGAAAATTCATGAACTATCCTGGAATCAATTTCACAGATTCAGGAGGATTCCAAATGTACTCAAAACAAATTTATCTAAAAGCAGACAACAAGGGGGTTTTATTTAGAAATCCAATAAGCGGAGAAAAAATATTTATCACCCCCGAAAAAGACATGCAAATTCAATTAGAAATAAACAGCGACGTTGCAATGTGTTTAGATTCAATGCCGCTTTACGAAGAATCAAAAAAATCAATCAAACAATCAGTTGAAAAAACAATAATGTGGGCAAAAAGATGCAAAGAATATCACAACAAAAAACAAAAAAAAATATCCCAAGAAAAAAGACAATTATTATTTGGAATAATTCAGGGGGGCATACATCCAGATTTAAGAACTCAATGTGCTGAAAAACTCAAAGAAATGAATTTTGATGGTTACTCAATTGGAGGATTTGGATTAGGAGAAACAATAAAAGAAGAATTCAAAATTGTAGAATTATGTAAATCAATTATTCCAAAAAACAAACCGATTTACTTAATGGGAATCGGAACTCCAAATGAAATACTAGAGGGAATTGAGAGAGGGGTCGACATTTTTGACTCCAGAATGCCAACGCAAAACGCACGACGCGGAGGCTTATTCACCTCAAAAGGAAAATTAAAATTATACAATAAAAAATACGAATTTGACAAAAAACCGTTAGACAAAAATTGCGATTGTTTTGTTTGTAAAAATTATACAAGAGCGTACATTCGCCATTTGCTTCTACAAAAAGAAGGTACAGGGCGACGTCTTGCAAGTTTTCATAATTTATATTATCTTCAAAGATTAATCCGTCAAGCAAAACAACACATCAAAAAAGGAACTTTCGCAAAATTCAAAAAAAGTGTGATAAAATATTATAAGAAGTAAAAATTCATATATCTATTAGAAATAATTTTAATTTAATCATAACAAAATCTCCTAAGAGATTTTGCAATTTGGGTTCGCGGAAAACCACAAAAAGGGTGGGCGAACAATTACGTGGTAGCAGAATAATCCATAAAAAACTGCGAGCGTGATTGAGAGTTGATTAAATTAAAAATAAATTTTTTCACTTCAAATACTTTCCAATAATTTCCATAACCTCTCCCCCATTAATCTTTCCCCCAAATTCTTTCATCACCAACCCCATGTACGCATTCGGTCGAAGCCCAGGATTCTCATTAATTAATTTTATAATTCTCTCTTCAACATCTCCAACATCTACTCTCTCAATCTTAATCGCTTTTTCAAAATCCTCTCCCTTTACTAAACTAACTAAAACATCTTTAACATCTCCTTCAGAAATTTTATTTTTTTCTAAAGCATTCAAAATAGAAACATAATTGTCTTCAAAAATTTCCTCAACTTTTTCTAAAGCTAATTTCTCTTTTTTGGCAATCTCCTTCGGAAACATTAAAATCAACTTAGCTAAAAAATCTGTCTGATTATAAACCGAAAGCAAATCCTTAAATTCATTAACTTTTCTCCGTTTAAACAATAATTTAATCATCTCCTCATTCAATCCTCTACTCTTCAGCTCTCCCTCCAATTCTCCACGGAGTTTAGGTAAAGTCTTTTTTGCATCATTAATAAAATCTCTAGAAATTTTCAACAAAGGCAAATCTGTTTCAGGATACATTCTAGACGAACCCGGCAGCGGTCTCAAAAATTCTGTCTTCGCGTCTGGCAAAATATTCCTAACTTCATTTTCAACTGGCTTACCAGCATCAGAAAGTTCTTCTTGTCTCAAAATCTCATTTTCAATTCCTTTCACAAAAGTATCCATATTCTGCATCCCTTTAATCTCAACACGATTCTCTCCTCGAATAGAAACATTAACATCCTGACGAATAGTTCCGATTCCCCTTCTAACTTTACAACTACGAAGAATTTCTCCAATCTTCAAAGCAACTTCTTTGGCATGCTCCGCATTTTTAATCTCTGGCGCAGTCACAACTTCCACTAATGGAATCCCCAATCTATCTAATTTATATATTTCAACAGTTTTTTCCCGCTTAAGATTCCTTGCAGAATCCTCTTCCAAAAACAATGCCTCAATTTTAACTTTCCCAAAAGAAGTTTCAACAAAACCATCACGAGCAATCATAGCTGTTCTCTGAAACCCAGAAGTATTAGAACCATCAATAACCGTCTTCCGCATAATCTGAGTAATTGGAAAAATTTTCATATTCATTAAAAGAGCAATCTGAACCGCGATTTTTAAAGCATCCTTATTAATTTCATGTGGAGGCTCTTCATCTAATTCAACAAGACAAGTATTCTCATCGTAACCTTGATAAACAAAATCTTTTTTCAAAAAAGTCTGATAAAGTGCCGCAACATCCACTTCTCCACTCTCGCCAGCAACCGCATGAAGATTTCTCTTGACTTCAAAATCCGGTTCACCTTTTCTCAAAACAGACGGACAATTACAAAAAAGCTTTCCAGTATCCAACTGCTGATGAATCTCTAAACCAGATTTAAACTTTAATTTTTCATAATTGCCTTTAGTAAATATTTCCTTAGACATATTTCGGAGTACGCCCTTAGGTGCTATTGCCATAAAATTAAATAGAAAAAAGAGTTTATTAATTTAGTGGGAATTAAACAACCAATCTATAACTATTATGATGATCCAAAGTAGCGTAAACTTCTCCAGAACCAAAATCTAAAACAAGTCTTCCCTTATTCCCTTTCCCAACAAACTCTACAAAGGGACCTTCGCCAAAGAAGTGCCCTTGTTGATTATGATAAATTTTTCTAGAATTTCCTGCATGTTTAGAATCCTTAAAAACAGAGCAAGCTAAGTTACCCAAAGCCGGAGGCAATCTTCCTAATTCAATCTCTCCAACAATTCCACCCTTCTTCTTTGTTTTTTTATTTTTTCTTGCCATACTATCATTAGCCCTCTTTTACTTATAAATCTTTCTATTCTTTACTCCCTAAGAGTTACAACACTGAATAACAAACCAGAAAAGATTTATAAAAACCCTCTCCGTAAGTTAAACATGAAAAAAGAAGTGAAAAAAATAACAAACCCATTAAAAAAAGGAATAGATTTTCTGACTCTCCAGCATCCAACATTTAAAATTCCCAAAACTTTTGGACAAAAAGCAGCAGACTCAATAACAAAATGGGCCGGATCCTGGACATTTATATTAAGTTTTTTATTCTTCCTAATTTTATGGATCGTCGCCAACGCTCTTTTCTTACAAAAATATCTAAAAGGTGACCCTTTTGATCCTTATCCATTTATCCTACTTAATTTAGTTTTATCTTGTTTAGCGGCACTTCAAGCTCCAATAATTTTAATGAGTCAAAATAGAGAATCACAAAAAGACAGAATTAGAGCGCAATATGATTATGCAGTAAACAGAAAAGCAAAAAAAGAAATCGGGGAAATTCAAACACAACTAAACAGAATTGAAAAAAGACTTTTAAAAAAATAATCTCTCAAAATTTTCTTCAATCTTTTTCTCAACTTCTTTTAAACTTAATTTTTTTATTTTTGAAATCATTTTATAACTCTCAATAACATTTTTAGGTTCATTATTTTTTTCTCCATCTGGATGTAAAAACGGAGAATCAGTTTCACAAAATAAATTTTCAATTGGAACTTCTAAAATAATCTTCTGAAAATGCTCACTTCTCTTAACACAAGTTGGGATACTAAAAGACCAGCCATTTTCAACAATACGTTTTACTAATTTAAAATTTCCAGAAAAACAATGCATCACCACCCTCTTAACCTTTTCCTGTTCTAAAATTTCAAGAATCTCTTTTTCAGATTTCCGCGAATGCACAATCAAAGGTTTATCTATTTTCTTAGCTAACTCAATTATTTTCAAAAAATTATTTCTCTGCTTTTCCAAATTATCTGATTCTTTCAAATCAATTCCAACTTCCCCAATTGCAATTATTTTATTTTTATTTTTTTCAATAAAATCCAATTCTTTCTGTAGTTCTTTCCCAGATAATTCCAAAGCCTCAATTGGATAAAGTCCAAAAGAACATTTTACATTTTCAAAATTTTCAGAAAACTCCAAAACTTTTTTATTAGAATTCAAATCAACTCCCGCAGCCACAATTAAAACACTTTTCGCATTTGAAATAACCTTTTCAGAATTTTCACACATCTCTAAATGTGCATGTAAATCAATTTTCATTCTTCTAATCTATCGTTTAATTCTCCAGCAATATTTTCCAACATTTTCTCTTTAACTAATTCTTTATCTTTCGCCCAATCTTCATGACCTAAAACCCACCCCAATTTTACAAAAGCTGTTTCTGCTAACATATCTTCTAGATAAATAATTCCCGTTGCTAAAAGCTCTCGCCCATTAGAATAAACTAACGGATCAGTCCGGCCAAAAATACATTGAGTAACCCCACAAACAATCATCCCTTTCTCTTGCACTTCTTTTAACTTTTTAGTCCAACCTAATCTAGCCCTTTTAGTTGCCACGTGACCTAAAGCCCCCATCTCCAAAACAATTCCATTATACTTTTTTTTCAAATAATAATCTAAAATCTCTGGAGACATGCCAGGATAAAATTTAACCAAAGCGACTTTTTCCTCAAACTTAATATCTAATTTAACTTTGCCCTTATTTCTAACCTGATATTTTCCGAGGATATCAATTTCCCCAGGATAAACTTTCGCAAGTGGTTTCACATTCACCGATTTAAACGCCGCTCGTTTAGTCGAATGTAACTTTCTCACCTTTGTCCCAATCATTGCATCACAATAATCATCATCAGATGAAGAATGCCCCACTAACATAACTTCAGCAATATCTGAAATAGCAACAAGAGCACTACATTGCAAATTTAAATTAGCATCTGATGAAGCTCGATCAATAGATCTCTGAGAATATGTTAAAACAACCGGCTTATTTAAATCTCTAAGAAAAAAACTCAAAGCCGCAGAAGTATAATGCAAAAAGTCAGTACCATGCGTAACAATAATTCCTTGTATATTTGAATCATTCAACATCTTATCAGCAGACCGAGCAATTTTTTGCCAATCCTTAAAATCCATATCTTCTGATGCTTTCATAAATGGCACATCAATTTTTGAAATATTTACTTTATCAAAAATCCCAGGATAATATTTAAACAAACTTTCAGGAGTATCAACCCAATCCACTCCCCCCTTTTTTGGATTCAAACGCGCAGCAATTGTCCCTCCAGTAATAATCATTCCAACATTCGGCTTTGAATTATCTTTCTTAATATTCAATTCTTCTTTACTCTCCTTTGCCTTCTCATTAACAATAATTTTCTGAATATCTTTTTTAAGAAACCCAATATTATACCCATTATCTAACTTTAACAAAATAATATTTTTCTCATCCTCAGAACTCTCTAAAAGCACTCCCTCATAAATTTTCTGAGTCAAATGAACTTCAACGTAATCCCCTGATTTTGCATTAGTTTTTTCCATAATCCTAAAGAAAGCGTTTAGTTAAAAAGTTATCTAATATAAGAAAAAACACAAGACTCTTTCTCTTTTAATACTCCATCCAAAATCTTATCAGTGGGAATATTAATCTCCAATCCCAATCCCCCTAATTCGTAAGCCTCTCTACAAAATTTAAAGGTTTGAATTAATTTTTCATACATTAACCACTCCAAATAATTAGTAGATTTGGCGGGATCAAATCCATCCAATGTCGCAAATTCACAAGCATAAGTAAATAATCCAGTTCTTAATTCTTGCTCATCAAAAACAGCACCCAAATTATGCAAACTATTAAAAAGAAATTTTGAATGCCTTGAAAATTCTCTCATAAAAAAACAAAAAGATAAAGATATAAAAAACTATCTTTCCATATTCTAATATGACAAAAGCAATTATCGGTTTAGAAATTCACGGATACCTTGAAACCAAAGAGAAACTATTTTGCACTTGTAAAGCTGAACACGGAGCAAAGCACGCCAAACCAAACACAAATATTTGTCCAATTTGTACCGGGCAACCTGGTTGTAAACCAATGCCCCCAAATTCTTCTGCAATAGACAAGGCAATTCAAATAGCATTAATTCTCGGATGTAAAATAAATGGAATAAAAAACATGCGGTATCCATCGGAGGCAAAGAAAAGATGCCGCCCTCTCGTGCCCTTCAGGGTATCAGAGCTTCGAGGAGAGAGCGCGAGAGGAACAAGGGGTCCTCTCGCTTGGCAAAGAAAACATTATTCTTGGCCAGACCTTCCAAAAGGTTACCAAAACACATTATCTGGACCTCATGCAATTCCAATTGGAGAAAATGGAAAATTTTTAGGCATAAAAATAACTGAGTGCCACCTTGAAGAAGACCCAGCAGCATGGAATCCACAAACAGGAGAAATCGATTACAATAGAAGTGGAAGTCCATTAATTGAAATAGTTACTGAACCTGATTTCAAAAATTCTGAAGAAGTTGAAGAATGGTTAAAACAACTAATAACAAATTTAGATTACATAAAGGCCATTGATAAAAAAGCAGGAATAAAATCTGACGTTAATGTTTCAATCAAAGAAACAAATCACACCAGAATAGAAATAAAGAATGTAAACTCTATCACTAATATAAAAAATTCAATTGATATAGAAATTGCCAGACAAGAAAAAGAATTACCAGTTCATCAAGAAACTCGAAGATATGATGCACAAAAACAAGCAACAACAAAAATGCGTTCAAAGGAAGAGGCTCAAGATTACAGATTTATTTCAGACCCAGATTTACCTACAATAAAAATTACAAAAGCTAGAATTGAAAAATTAAAAAAATCAATTCCAGAAACTCCAAAAACAAAACTAGAAAAATTAATTAAAAAATATAAAGTCCCAGAAAAATCAGCAGGAATATTAACAAAAAATATTGACTTAGTTGAATTCTTTGAAAAAGTAGTAGAAAAAACAAAAAACAAAAATTTAGCAATAAGATGGACAACAGAAGAATTACTAAGTGTATTAAATTATAACAAAATAACCCTCGAAGATACCGAAATAAAATACGAACATTTCCTAGAACTTTTAGAATTAATAGAAAAGAAAAAACTTACAGAACTTAAAGCCAAAGATATTTTAAGAAGCTGGAAAGAAAAATCACAATCTCCAAAAAACATAGCAAAAAAATCAGCAACAATTTCAAATACTGAAGAAATAGAAAAAATAGCAAAAGAAGTAATTAGGGAAAATTCAAAAGCAGTTAAAGACTATAAGGCTGGAGAGGAAAAATCAATTAATTTCCTCATCGGACAAGTCATGCGTTTAACAAATAAACGAGCAGATTATAAAACAGCGAGAGAAATTTTAGTTGAGTTGTTGAAATGAAAAATTTAAATTTCCTTGGGAACTAAAGCGATTCCTATTCCATTGTATGATACAAACTGATGCCTACCAAACCAAAAAGAGCTAGATTGCGATGTTCCTACGTTCATCTGATAATTTACAACAACTTCTGTGTTTCTAGGAACTACTTCGGCAAATGCTTCTACAAAAGAATCTGGATCATCTTTTTTATATAACTCGCCTGTTTCCAGATGTACCCCCCTAAGTTCATAGTCACTTAATTCCTTACCGACAGAAGCCAAATATTCTGTTGCAGTAACATTCAATATTTTTGCCAAAGGAAAATTTTTATTTCTCATACAAAAGCAGATAAATAAATACTTTATAAAGCTTTCGATTAATTTACTACTTTAAAATTAATAATCCTCTTTTCAACAAATTTTCAGAGAGCCCAAAAACTTCCCCCCATTTCCCTTCCCCAAATCCTCATTCAAATTATCATTCTTTTTATTTGTATAACCACACCTTTTACAACTCATTCCATCTTCTGAAGAAGTTATTCTAGAACTATTACACGCCGGACATTTTTTCATTTTAATACTATTTTTCCTTTGGATCCCAAATGAGCCTACAAAGCTTCGATCCTCTATGAGATTTTCCAATTCAGCGGAAGAGTCTCATCCAACTTGTTGAGAACAAAGTGACTATGAGATTTTCCAATTCAGCGGAAGAGTCTCATCCGCAACAAAGTGAGGACGAGGTTCAGATCCTCAATGAGCCTACGAGGATTCGAACCTCGATCAACAGGGCCGAAACCTGTTATTCTATCCATTGAAATATAGGCCCAACATATTATAAACATCTAATTTACCCTTTAAAATATCTTTCCTTTGCTACAAACTTATATTTGCAAGACAAAAACCATACATTCAATAATTTTAAATGGCTATCTAAACAATCAAAAATCTTTTTAACCCTAAAACCTTAAGTATACCATGAATAAATATCACCTCTCCATAAAAAAATTATACAAGTTAATATCCCTTATACTTTTAACCACATTATTCTACGCTATCATCTTCGCTACTATAAGATCACAATGGACAATACTTTTTGTAGCAGGACTAACATTTCTATTAACCCTTCTTCCGTGGATAGCAAAAAAAACATACAAAATAAAAACTCCCACAGAAATAGAATTATTAATTACTCTCTTTATTTATGCAACTCTCTTCCTAGGGGAGATCCATGATTTCTATAACATATTTTGGTGGTGGGACTTACTTCTTCATGCAGGCTCAGCAATAATATTTGGATTTATAGGATTCATAGTAATCTACTATCTAGCTAGCAGACAAGGAATAAAAGCAAGGTCATGGACACTAGCAATCTTTTCATTCTCATTTGCAATAGCAATTGGAGCAATCTGGGAAATATTCGAATTTACAATGGATCAAGTTTTCGGATTCAATATGCAAAAATCAGGATTGATAGACACGATGGGCGACCTAATAATTGACACAATTGGGGCAGTAATCTCCTCCTCAATTGCATACATCTACCTCAAAACAAAAAAGACACTAATTTTCAATGGAATAATTAAAGACATACAAAAAGAAAACCCCACATTATTTTCCAAATAAAATAAATTGCATTTTATAATTTGAAAAGAAAAACCCTCATGGGAATTTTCTGTAGGAGGCAAAAAGAAGAAAATTCTAACTCACAAATCTTGAATAAGATTTCAATTTTAGTCTTCTTTTACACTGTGGTTATTCTTTTTCTAAAAGAAAAACCCATTTTCTACCACTGTAGGTTCTTTTTTCCGACGAAGGAGGAGAACTCGAAGCGACTCGTTCGCTACTTTTTTTGAAAAAAGAACCCCAAACTTTATAAACATAAATTTAATTCTAAAAACATGAAGAGCAGAAACACTGGTGTTACAACACGTGAATGTTTTCCTAAATCAATATAGCTGTGCCTCTAAACTAGAACAAACCTTTCTAGAAAATAAATTCTCAATTTGTGTTTATGATTATACAACTCATTGGGAATCTAATTTACACCAATACTCCACAGAATTAAAAAATCAACTTCAAAAAATATCAAAAGCCCATTCAAGAACAGGAGAAAAAATATTCACCCAGCACCTAATCCAAGAAGGTCTTATCAACCAACATAGATACTTCTTTAAAAAAATAGATATTTTATGGCAAGCATTCTACAATCCAAAGAATTTAAATAAACAAAAAGACAAACAATAATATGGGGAAGAAAAACCAAGAAGGAATTACAATAAAAAAAGAAGAAAACTTTACAGAATGGTTTATTCAATTAATGCAAAAAGCAGAATTAGCTGAATACTCAAAAGTTTCAGGATTCATAATTTATCGACCTGCTGCTTATACTCTTTGGGAAAAAATAAAAGAAGAAATAGATAAAGAATTCAAAAAAATAGGAATTCAAAATTGTTACTTCCCGGTCCTAATTCCTGAATCATTATTTCAAAAAGAAAAAGATTTTGTGAAGGGATTTTCTCCAGAAGTGGCTTGGGTAACAGAGGCAGGAAACACAAAACTTCCAGAAAGATTAGCGTTTCGACCAACATCAGAAGCAATAATGTATGATTCTTATTCAAAATGGATTAGAAGTTGGAGAGATTTACCCCTTTTATTAAATCAATGGAACAACGTAATAAGATGGGACACAAACAACCCAGTACCATTTTTTAGGGGAAGAGAATTCTTATGGAACGAAACCCACACTTGTTTTGAAACAGAAAAGAAAGCACTAGAACACGGAAAAAAAGTAATGCAAGCTTATTCAAAAGTAACCAAAAATTTAATGGCAGTTCCAGCAATCTACGGAAAAAAAACAGATAAAGAAAAATTTGCAGGAGCAATTTTCTCAGAAAAAAACCACACCTATTTACAAAATGGGAAAGTTCTAGAAAATACTTGCTTCCACCACGACGGACAAAAATTCGCTAAAGCATATGATGTAAAATTCAAAAATAAAGAAGGGAAAGAACAATTCGTCTGGCAAAACACACACGCAATTTCAACAAGAGAACTTGGAGGAATGTTAGCATTACATTCAGACAACAAAGGAATTGTCTTGCCCCCGCAAATTGCACCAAACAAGATAGTCATAATTCCAGTAAGATTTGAACAAGAAAAAAAAGTATTAAAGAAAGCTAAAGAAATATCAAAAGCACTAAATAAATTCAATCCAATACTAGACAAAAGATTAGAAGTAACTCCAGGATATAAATTCAATGAATGGGAATTAAAAGGAATTCCCCTAAGAATTGAATTAGGGCCAAGAGATTTAGAAAAGCAAGAAGTAATAATTGCCAAGAGAAACACCGGAGAAAAAGTGGCAATTAAAATAAAAGACTTAAAAAAAGAAATTCCAAAATTATTAGAAAAAATGCAAACAGAGCTTTATGAAACTGCCAAAAAAAGTTTAGAAAATGCAAAAACAAAAACAGAAAATAAAAAAGAATTAATCAAATTAATACAAAAACAAAAAATCGTAATGGTGCCCATGTGTAAAAATCCAACATGTGAAGACCACCTAAAAGCAGAAACAAGCGGAGGAAAAACATTATTCATTGATCCTGAAAACAATCCAGTAAAAAATAAAAAATGCATAATTTGCAACAAACAAGCAGACTACTGGGTTTATTGTGGTAAAACATATTAATCTATTTTTTAGCTAATTCAGCTCTATAATTTTTATACATTGGAAGCTCCCTAAAACAAGCTGCCAAAGAATTTAATCTAGAAATTGTTTTAGATAAAATTTCCAACTCCTCTGAACATTCTTTCTCATTTAAAGCAATTTCAAATCCCCAAATAGCTGCTCCCAAATCTGGAATTGCCCTTACTGCAATTTCCCTCATTATATCGCCTCCATGAATCGAATCATACTTGGAAAGATCTCCAACCTTTTCATATAATTTGACTAACCTATTAAAACGTTCTGTGAGTAAGGGAAAAGAAGAAGTAATTTTTTCCCAATTTTTTGTTGAATAGGCCATCTCAAGGATGTCGACTCTAGTCGACAAAGAACAAGTTATTGCGCCATAAGGTATATTCGCTTGGTCCATTATGAAATAATCTTTATCTTTCATAAAATAATATTTAAGAATATAGTTTATAAAGCATACTAAATCCTAAAGATTAGCTGACTTCTTTTCTATTTCAATTATTCTCGTAGAGCAACAGCTAATTCAAGCTCACATTCTAACTTAAGAGTAACTTCCATAAGCTGGTTAAGTTCTCTCTCAAGTCCTAGCTCCATCATTTGCATTTTTTGTTCCATTATTTTTTGCAAATTCAAAACAAATCTTCTTAAAATCTAAATCAAGTAGAAATAAAACATCTCCTTCAATTCAGACCCCAGAAACAATGAATTGAATTTAATGTTTAATACAGTTAGTATAGACTAAGTCAAAAAAACTATTCCATGCCATCAACGTTAATCTATTACTCATATTCAATTCAAGATTTTATTATTTAAATATCTTTCGTAAAAACCAGAGTACTTTAAAGAAGTAAAAATTAAACTAAATTCTCAACTCTTTCTCTGAATAAATCTAAATCACTCATACAAATTTGGGCCCCCGAAGAAAACTTATGTCCTCCTCCTCCTGCTCCCTCTAATCCTTCAATAGCTTTCAGAACAACTTCCCTTACATTAACAGGATTGCCCCTCAAAGAAAATTTTATTTTCTCGCCTCCGCTATTATAACCCAAAACAATTGTAATCCCAGGATTCCTATACATTAAACGATCAGACAAATGCTGGCTAACACCTGTTGTGCCACCATAAGTAAAAAACAATAATTTTTTTTCAATATCAATTTTCTTCTCTGCCTTAACAACAAGCTTTTTAATAATTTTATTCAAAAAATCATACTTATCTAAAAAAGTTTTAGTCTTAGGATTCTCTTCTAAAACCTCTGAAGGAAACTGTGCCTTAATTAAAAATTTCTGTAACCTCACCACATTAGTAGTAGTATCCTTCAAACCAAAATTAAAAACATCTATCAATTTCCCCAACCGACATTTATATCTAACATCAAAAGCAGTTTCATATTCACAATCAATCCACTCGGGATTTTCTTTTGCAAATTCTTCAAAAAAACTAGGCATCTTCACATCAGCAACACAACCCACAACTGCAATCCACATATCTTTTTTCTGCTGCGTAACTTCATAACACAATTCTGCAACAGATTCATTTTTCCCGCTTTCGTGAAAAGTATTATACTCAAACTCTAACCCCTTCAATTTTTCAGTATCATGATGATCTATTGAAACTAATTTTAAATTCTTTTCATTAACAGCATCCACAAATTCTTTATTTAAATAGGGCAAGTCTAAACAAAAAATACAATCTGCACCCAATTGTTCTGCTTTGTTCAAATAATGTTCCCACATATCACGAAAATCTTTAATGACCACCCCATATCCCTTCCCCAACCATTTAGCTAACAAAACAAAACTTGAAAGCCCATCAGCATCGCTATCATAAAAAAAAACAGGATTCTGGGCTTCCTGCAAATGTTCTCTAATCTCATTGAATTGTTCTTCAGTTAACATCAATTCACCTAGAATAAAGCATATTTAAGTATTCCTAATTTAAATCATCTCACGAAAGTCTTCCGATATTTCACCTAAATCCTCAACGCCCCAACTAGGGATAATTACTCCTCCACTTTCAGGACAAAAACTTTCAAATCCTCCATTCCTCAAAGTAAATTCTAAAAGAAACCTATTATCAGGAATTACTATCCCCCCTCTATCTCCCAAAAAAATAGACCTCTTTAAACGACAATTACAAACTGGTTTATGATCATCACCAAATCTAACTAAATACTCCCCGAAACGATCTTTATCCCCCTCAATAAATCCAATATCATAGCCCTGCTTAGTAGGAATCGCATAACATCCCGTCCTAAAATTTTCATCTTTCTTCATTATTTTATTAACTCCATAAACTTTTTAATTATTTCTATTCTTTAATCTCTGTTTTTAATTTTTTATAACCAAAAAAATCAGTAGTATAATTGTAGGCTCCCGCATTTAAGAAAATAATTTTATCTCCAACCTTTGGATTTTTCAATTTAACCCTATATCGGAAAATATCATCTCTTGTGGGAGAATTTCCTTTAATCAAATAATAATTTCCCTCCTCAACTTCATCTAATTCACCCTCAACTAACATTTTTGTCCCAGTTAAAACATTATCCACCGCACAATTATAAATTGTAGTATTTATAATTAAATTTTTTTCTTGAATCTGAATAATCTCAGTTTCTAATTGAATTGCAGGAGCTGCCAAAAATCTTCCCGGCTCAATAATAGTTTGAATATTTTTTTTATTCGACCAATCCACAACTTCTCTAATTTTTTCAAAAATATAATCATCTGCCTTTCCTGTATAACTTCTATATTTAACTGGCAATCCTCCTCCCAAATTAACAAAATCAATTCTTCTTAAAATTTCCTCACCCAAAGAATCTTTCAATTCATCTAGAATTAACCACTCACTAACATTCTGACTTTTTCTATGAATATGAACTCCCAGTTTTTCAATCAAAGGATTAGCCTTAATTTTATTCAATAATTCATTAACTTTTCCAGCAGACATTCCATAAACAAAATACTTTCCAGTTCCAATTCGATGTTCTTGAAATTTCATCCGCAAACTTAAATTAATTTTCTCTCCAAAACTTTCAACCACTTTCAATAACCTTCTTAAATCAATTTCATTATCCACAACAAAATTTCTAATTCCTTTCTCCAATAACAATTTCAACTCTTCTTTATTCTCTGCCTGAGTAAAAAAACTAATTTTAGATTTATCTTTAATATCTTCAATCTCCTCAAAAGCATGAATTGAAAATTCACAATCCTCTGCCCCCTCCAACTCTTGCAAAACTTTTCCAACTTCGTGATTTGTCTTATAAGAATACGAAACTTTCAAACCAAGTTCTTTTAATTTATTATATTGTTCTAAAAGTTTTGACTTAGATAGAATAAATTTAGGAGCAGTCATTCCATCCCCTCCAATTCATCCAAAACACTACACATCACCAACGGAAAAGTAATTGTAACATCTCCCTTAACTGTAGCTGCTTCTCCATCATCTTTAAGCTTTCCCCAAGACTTTGCTTCTTGAGTTGTAGCTCCAGACATTGAACCAGATTGAGAGCTAGAAGTTGTCATATAAACTGCATAATCAAATCCCCCAGAAAGCAAAGCTGCAAAAACAGCATAATGTTTTGAGATACTTCCTCCCAAACTAATCAAACCTTTTTTCTCATCAAAACTCAAATCACTAACAACTCTCTGCATATCCTGAATCGTATCAACAATGAAATCCGAATGCTTTTGCTGAAACATAAATAACTGAAATCCAAAACTAGAATCAGCAATTCCTGGACAATAAATAGGAATATTATTTTTAGCTGCCTGAAATAAAATAGAATCTTCATCACCTAACTGCAAACCAATTTCTTTTAACAATTCAGAAGACATAATTCTTTTTTTCTTAACATAAATCTTCTCAAGAATTTGGGAAATTTTATCCTCAAATTTCATATAACTTTCATTACGAATAATTAAATTGCCAACTCGATTCTCACCGCGCTCATGCAATGCAGTATCGTCAGCATTAAAGCTCCCCAATTCAAATCCCTCTCCCAAAGCCTTCATAATATCTTCTTCAATTGAACCTGAAGTTGTCACTAAAATATCCGGTATCTTAAATTTACAAAGCTGAGCAAAAAAACCCCTCAATCCAGAAGTCACCATATTTGAAGTAAAAGTCAAAAAAACTTTTGCACCACCACGCTTCATTTTTAAAATAACTTTTTCAGCCTCTGCCAATTCTGAAGCCTGATAACCTAAACTATCAAACCCCATTATAAGCTCTTTCACAGTCATATTTTGTTTCCAAAAAAAATCTTTAACTTTTTTCATTTTAAATAAAAGAATTCCGAATAAATTAACAATTAGGGATAGCCACTGCTTTCTGCAACCAAGATAATTGATTATTCATGTTTTTTTAACAATTCTCCTATTTTTAAAACTACCTATTTCACCAACACAATGTTTTTAAACAAAAAAAAATCAGTTATATTACAATGAATAAATGGATAGAACTTTTCGCAGGATTGGTCCTAGTAATTGCAGCTATTGCAGTTTGGGGATACTCAGCTAACTGGAATTTATTAGGAGTATCGTTGAATTTCGGAACAGCAGCATGGGAATTCCTAAAGGGTGGAATAATCTGGTTTGTAATAATGATCGGATTACTCTTCATAATGTTAGGAATCAGCGACCTTAAAGAATAAACGTATTTAACTTTTAATTTAGTATATTCTTTCAAAATACAATTTTCAAAAATTTAAAAAAAATAAAAAATCCCAATATACAATTGGGAAAATTTCTTAACAAGTTAGTTTTACTCTTGAAACACTTTAGCAAGCCCGTAAATACCACAAAGAGCTACAAGCCAGTAAACAACTGTTGCTGTTCCCGCACTCCAACTACCAATTAACTTGTCAACAATATTCCAGTTAAGTTGTACAAGTCCCCAGTTAATAGCACCAATATTTGCTAAAACCAAAGCAGTTTTTTTCCACCACATTTTTTATAAAACCTCCTTTTATTAGTATAAATTATCTAAGAAATAAGTATATTTAAAGCTAACTAACTAGCAAAAGCAATTAATAATCCCTCAATAACCCCCGCAATAAATAAAAGCGGAACTACTATCAATAAAAAAACTTTAATACTCTTCCAAAAAAAATCTCTGCAAGCTTCCAACTTTTTCTTAGCAAAAATAAAAGTTCCCAATTTAATACCCATCGCTAAAGAAATAAAAACTGCCGGCAATTCAAAGATACCATGCGGCAATATCCTCCAAAGACTAAAGATACCATTTATACTTACGGTCTTAGATGCAACAAAGCCCAAAATGTACCCATTCAAAGAAGCAACTATCACTGGAAAAATTCCCAACAAAACCCCAAAAAGAATCCCAGTTAAACTTGCTTGAAAATTATTAAAAAAGATAAACTTCATTAAACCAAATGCTGACATCCCTTGAGTTTTTTCTAAAAGCTCTTTAAGAAATTCCAAAATTTGATTCTCTACTTCAGCAGAGGCGGGGATAAAAAAACCAATTAAACTAAATACAAAAAATAAACCAACCACTACCAAAATAAAATTTTTACACTCCTTAATATAATTCCAACTTTCTAAATATTTCTCTTTCAAACAAAACCTCTTTTTATTTTCCATATTATCTGACTTGAAATATCCTCCCAAACTAGCTCATTGAAAATGATTATTAATCCAATTAGTTTTTTGAGGAAACTTTTTTCTTAAATAAATCCCATAAACTAATCCAGAAATTAAACCTCCAAGATGAGCAGTATTACCAATAGGAACATTACCTGTAATTGAAATCAACCATAACACCACCAAAATTCCTGGAGCAGCATATTTCATTTTAATTGGAATTGGAATAAACATAATATAAACCGGAAGGTTAGGAGTTAATAACATTAGTAAACCCACTAAACCAAACAGCGCCCCAGAAGCACCGACGGCAAAAGTGTTTAAATCTGTTTTCAAAAAATAACTTATTCCCACAAAAAATAAGCCAGCAAACAAACCTGCAATTAAATAAAACCAAAGATATCTTTTTTTACCTAATAATTTTTCAACCAATCCTCCAATGAAAAATAATGAAAGCATATTTGCAAATAAATGAAAAAATCCAACATGCATAAACATTGAAGTCAAAAAAGTCCAAACATATCTGCCTGCCAAAATATTAGATGGTTTGATTGCAATAAAACCCACCGACACAACATCAAATAAAATAAGCATAGAAAAAACAAAAAACAAAACAATATTCAAAAGAATAATATTAGTAGTGATGCTCAATCCATTCCCAAAAAAAAATCTCCTCTTTCGAGGAATTCTACTTATCTCAATTCCCATTTTATTTACGTCCAGAACTCCGTACTCTCGTGCCCTTTAGGGTATTGGATGATGCCTTTTGACGCTTAGATTTCTTTTTAATTACTTTCTTAACTACTTTTTTCTTCTTTGCTAATTTTTTAACTTTTCTTTTCACAGCTTTTTTCTTGCCTTTTTTCTTAGCTACTTTTTTCTTTACTGTTTTCTTAAACCCTGCTTTCTTCTTTTCTTTATCTCTAATTGCCTTCCGTATTGCAGCTTTCTCCTTCCTAATTCTAGTCTTCTCTGCTTTTTCTTTTTTATCCTTTCTTATTCTCTGTTTTTCAATTTTATCTCTTTCTTTTTGAATTTCTATTTCCACTAATTTCATTTCCCCGTCGATAGACTTAAGATTTCTCTGCAACGCACGAACCAATTTAGAATTATCCTTCACCTTAAAAATTTCCCCACATTCATCGCATGTAAAATCCATAAACAAAGCATTCTCCTCCTTATACTCCAAGTTACACCGTTCACAAACATAAAACTGATTCTTCTCACGACTTGCAATTTGCGCATTAATCTGATTAGTCCGTTGATCAAGTAACCCTTTCAAAAATTCAAAAGCCTTAAGATTCTCAATTTTCCAAAAGTAAGTATACCATCCTTTTTTCTTATCTTTTTTTCTTATAGAAGAAACTAAGCCTTGATCTGAAAGTTTATATAAAAGATTTCTAGTTTGATTAATTGTAATCTCCAATTTTTTAGCCAAATTAAATTCATTAACATGTTTTTTACTATTTAATAAATCTGCAATTGGCTCTGCTTGTTTCCCGACGACATTCACAACAATTTCTCTAATTAATTCTTTTGACATTTTAATATTCCATAATCACCAAATAAATACTTTTCGGTACTATATTTAAAAAATAAAAGTTTTTAAACCTATATGATTTGTTATATACATCGAAAGATACAATAAAAAAATGGGATGGTTTACAAAAGACGATGATGAGGGTGTTCCAAGACTGCCAGAGCTCCCAAAAATAACTGAATTGCCCAAAATTCCTTCTAGAGAAATAAACAATGAAAAATTACCCCCACTCCCAAGCCTTCCATCAAATGCCCTTGGAGAAAGATTTTCTCAAAACATGATTAAAGAAGCCGTATCTGGAGAAAAAGAGGTGGAAGAAGAAGTTGATGAGGAGGAACCCCAAATGATGCCGACACTTCCAACACGCCCTCTTACTAGAGAAATAAAAACTCACGAGGAAATAATACCTAAAAGAAATATCCCTTCGGAATTTACTGAAGCAATTAAAAGAGTTAGAAACGAACCAATATTTATCCGGATTGATAAATTTGAAGAAAGTTTAAAGATTTTTGAAAAAACAAAAGAGAGAATTTCTGAAGTTGCAAAAATGTTACAAGATATAAGAAAAATAAAAGAAGAAGAAGAAAATGAATTAACTCTCTGGGAAGAGGAAATTCAAAATCTTAAAAATCAAATTGAAAAAATTGATGAAGATATATTTTCAAAAATAGAATAAATTTTTAATTCTTATAAAATATAACAAGTCCCAAAAAGAATTAAAATTGCCCAAGCAAACCACAAAGAAGGGCACACTAAGCAGTGTTAAAAACAAAAATGGCAGAAGAAAAATTAATTCATGTAAAGCTTGAATACGAAGAAGCAGTTCAATCTAAAAAAGATATTCTTTCTCTAGAAGCAAATCTATTAACAATTCTCCAAACAATAAAAAGATATCATCCATTAAGAATTGAAGAACTAAAATCTAAATCAAAAGTCTATACTCGAATTAAGGAAATAGTAAAAAATTTAAAACAACTAGAACGAACTCTTCCTAAAATAAAAATACCTCAAATTCTCAAAGAACATCATTTAGAATCCGTCGAAGAGTTAGAAAAAATTGAGGAAAAAATAAGTAAAGTAAAAACACAAAAATATGATTCCACATTAGAATCACAACTCGAAGAAATTCAAGGAAAATTAAGAGAACTCGCAGAATAAAATTATTCAGAAATCGTATAATCATGTCCTAGGTATTCATCCAACTTCCAGTTAATGTTGGGCACCAATCTTCCAACGACTTCTTCCTTTTGTTTATTCCAAATATAATAACTCGCTAAACGAAAATCATCACTGATCGCAGCAATACGTAATTCCAGAACATTAGATTCAAGATCGGGCATTCTATCAAGATTATTTATTTTAACTCGTTTCTTAGCCAATTCTTGTAAGGATATTTTCCATGCCATAAAAACAGACATAAATGATCTCTTATAAACATTTTGTTTTAGAAAAAACTCATAAACCAAATAATTTTAAAACTCCACTTTCGTCTATAATTTCATGAACCGAAAACAATTAATCAAAAAATACATTGAATTCTTCAAATCAAAAGACCACAAAGAAATTCAAAATGCAAGTCTAATTCCAGAAAACGACCCAACAGTTCTTTTTACAACCGCTGGAATGCATCCATTAGTTCCATTCCTCCTCGGAGAAAAACACCCTCAAGGAAAAAGACTAGTAAATATTCAAAGATGCATCAGAACAGTAGATATTGGAGAAGTTGGAGATATAAAACATCACACATTTTTTGAACAAATGGGAAACTGGAGCATAGGAGATTATGGGAAAACAGATGCAATAAAATACACTTTTGAATTTTTAACAGCATCTCTAAAAATTCCCTTGAATAAATTGGCGGCAAGTATATTTGAAGGAAATTCCACCTCTCCGAAAGATAAAGAATCATATAGTATTCTACTCGAATTAGGACTACCTGAAGAAAGAATAGCAATTTTAGATAAAAATGAAAACTGGTGGGGCCCCGCAGGAAAAACAGGTCCTTGTGGTCCAGATTCAGAAATATTTTATTGGATTTCAGAAAAACCCGTTCCAAAAACTTTTGATTATAAAAACGAAAATTGGATGGAGTTAGGAAATAATGTATTTATGGAATACAACAAGGATTCAAAAGGAAATCTTCTTCCACTAAAACAAAAAAATGTGGATTATGGAGGAGGTTTTGAAAGAATGTTGGCAATCTTAGAGGGCCATAATGATAATTATATGACTGAAGCTTTCAAACAAATAATCCAAAAAATAGAACAACTATCCAATAAAAAATACGAAGATTACAAAAAAGAGATGCGAATTATCGCAGACCATATCAAAGCAGCAACATTCATTATCGCAGATGGAATAATTCCAGGAAATTCAGAACAAGGATATGTTGTTAGAAGATTAATTCGAAGAGCAATCAAATTCAAAAAAGAATTAGAAATAAAAGAATCAATCTCAAAAATAGCAAAACCAATTTTTAAAATTTACAACGATTATAAACACTTAGAAAAAAATAAAAAACAAATATTAAAAGAACTCAAACAAGAAGAAGACAAATTCGAAAAAACTTTAGAAAAAGGACTTAAAATTTTTGAAAAAATAACTAAAAATAAAAAAGAGATAAGTTGTAAAGATGCTTTTTTACTCTATCAATCCTACGGGTTCCCCATTGAAATGACTATTGAATTAGCAAAAGAACAAAAAATAAAAGTTGACGAAACAGGATTCAAAAAAGAATGTAAAAGCCATGAAGAACTTTCAAGGACAGCTTCAGCAGGAAAATTTAAATCTGGTTTAGCAGACAATTCAGAACAGACAAAAAAGCTCCATACCGCCTGTCATATGTTGAATGAAGCCCTACGAGTAATCCTCAAAAACCCAGACATCCACCAAAAGGGCTCGAATATAACCCCCGAAAGGCTACGATTTGATTTTAATTTTGATAGAAAACTAACAGATGAAGAAAAACAAAAAATAGAAGATTTAGTAAACAAAAAAATCCAAGAAAAAATCCCAATAGAAATGGAAGAGATGCCATTAGATAAAGCTCAAAAATCTGGAGCTCAAGGAATCTTCGACGACAAATACAAAGAAAAAGTTAAAGTATATTCAATAGGAAATTTCTCAAAAGAAATATGTGCCGGACCTCACGCAAAAAACACATCGGAATTAGAAACTTTCAAAATCAAAAAAGAAGAATCTTCAAGTGCGGGCGTTAGAAGAATCAAAGCAATTTTAAAATAAATAACAATGGAGGAAAATAAAATGACCGAAGATAACTGTATTTTTCCAAAATGTCCTAAATGTGATAAAGGGTACTTATTACCTTTTTCGTACAAAGAAGATGTTTTCGAAAAATGGAAATGCTCTGAATGCGGGCACACAATAATGAAAAGAGAATAAGTTAATTAATTTTTTTATTTTCTATTTCTTTTGGATCATCATGCAACAACCTATGAACCGTCTCAAGATCTAAAGGACAATTTTTACAACCCTTGCAACGTTCAAACCCCCCACAATGAACTTGACAATACCCTTCAATTTCATAAAAATTACCCATAAATCTTTTATGAACCTTTTCAGCTTCAGTTAAACCATCCACATCCTGATGAATCACCCAATCAATAGCAGCTTCCTCTAAAGAAACTTGATGATGCACCCTCTCTCCAAAAAACCAACGATGTTCTCCAATCTCTAATATTTGCATCACATTATACACAGAAGTTGGAAATTTATAATGTGTAAAATCGTAATTTGAAAATAATTTATCTTTCGTTTTAGGTCACTTTAAAATAAAATCTTAAAACTATTTAAATCTTACTCTAAATAAATGCCTGGCTTACCTGGCTTCGCATTTTTAGATTTATTTTCTGGATCATATTTTTTCTGATCATTAACTGCAAAAATATCAAGATCAATTCCCACTCTTTTTTTAATTACTTCTAAACTTTTAATAAAATTATTTTTTTCTTGAGGCATTACATAAACATATATTTTACTAACTTTTTGCCCTTTTTCTTTAACCAAATTAACTACCATCAGAACATCTTCAACTAATTTATCAGATAAATTTTCTTTCTTACCGAAATTTTTATTAATTTTTTTATCATCAAATTTGGGCCACTCTGAAATTGAAACAAAATCTTTATTACCAATTTTCTCCCATAATTCTTCAATTATATGCGGACAAAAAGGCGCCATAACCCGAAGCCAAGAAGATAAAAATTCTTTGATTATTTCATGATTTTCTCCTCCGCTTTGCAAATATTTTTTCAACTTTCCAAACAATAAAAAAAATGCAGAATTAGCAGCAGTTCTTAAATCAAAACTAGAAATTGATTCTCCAATAACTTTCAATTCCTTATTTAATTCAAAAAGAAGTAGATCTTCCTTCTTACTCTTTCCCTTTCCTTTTTTTTCAGAAGCTTTCATAATTAAATTATAAATTTTTTCTAAATTTTTTTTATAATCTGCTACAATTTTTTCATCCCAAATAACATCCACCTCTGGACTCGCAATATGAGAATAATAAAGACGCATCGCATCTACCCCAAAATTCTTAATTGCTTCAGGAATAGGTTGAGCTCCCCCTTTTGATTTAGAAATTTTAGAACCTTTTCCAAGAACCCAATAATTCACAAAAATTCCTTTCGGCCACATTCTCTTCGGTAAAATCCCCACATGATTCATAACAAACACCGGAAAATGAACAGTCTGATGTTCTTTCCCTCCAAGATTAACATCCAATGGATACCAATATTCAACCTCCTTTTTTATCTCATCCCAAGTTTTATTTTTAGCCTTTCCCTTCCCAAGATAAACATAATCAAAAAAAGACTCATCCATTTCCTCCAACTTAATCTTACCTTGATTATAATATAATGAAACAAGATAATATATTGGGTAAAGAGTTGAATCTGAAATTGGTTCGACAGTCCATTTTTTATCAAATTCTAATTTTGTTCCAATCCAATTTCCTAATCTTGCACAAGCCCTATCTTGGAACCAATCTAAAACTCCAGAAATATTCTTCTTATATTGTTTAGGAAAAATTGACATAGTATCTGTATGCTTTTTGCTTTCTTCAGTTAATTTTTTATCTGAATATTTAATAAACCACTGATCATCAATTCTCTTAATAACAACTTTCTCTTTACATCTACAAATAACTTCTTCACTTAATTCATAAAACATAACTGCCTCCCTATCCTTAACTAAATGTTCTTTCAAATATTCTTGGCAATCAGGAACACTCATTCCAGCACATGCCCCACAGTTTTGCTTCATGACTCCTTTCCTAAAAACTCGTTTATTCAATTCTCCTTTTGCTAATTCAACTTTCTCTTTTTCATCAGGAGATTTAATACCAAATTCTTTTCCAATATCTTCCCCCAGATTATCCCCCATTCCAGAAACAGAAATTATAGGAATTGGTTTTAATTTAGCGATAACTTTTTTATCTAAAGCAAACCTATCTAACATTTTCATATTTGAATGTATTTTTTTTAATTCAAATAAATCAACCGGATCTTCCAATGCAGAATAAACAATCCCAGAACCAACACCAGAATCAATGAACCAGGCAGGCACAATATAAGTATCATAATCCACCAACGGACCTCGAGCCCATTGCCCCATTAATTCTTTAGGATTAATATCCCTAATTATTTTATAATCCTTATACTGATATTTAATTTTCTCGACCACCTCCTTCCCAACCACCCATTTTTCACCACCGACTTGCACTACAACATATTTTCCTTTAGGATCAATCCAAAGATGAGTCTGCCCATAAAGAGCATCAGGTCTTGTTGTTCCAGCCATCAAAATCAAATCTGAATCTTTAACTTTGAATTTTATCCAGATAAAATCTTGCTTTTCTGCATTTCCTCCTTGAGAAATATCTGTCTCAGAAGCATCTACCGCAACCGGACCACAATTTGGACAAGCAGTTGCAAAATACGGTTTTTGCACAAGTAAATTATTATCCTTCAACTTTTTAAATTGCCATTGAATAAACTTTTGATAATCTGGATAAATAGTTGAAGTGAATCTTCTTTCATCATATGAAAATCCGAATCTTTTCCAAAAATCCCCATAAACTTTATTAAAATATTTAACAATTTTTTCCGGCGTAATTAAAGTTTTAATAATTTTGTCTGAACATCCATTCATTCTCAAATATTCAATCCAAGTTTTATCTCCATGTTTAACTTTATTGGCAAAAGCAATTGCTTGATTTCCAGATGCATGTGTTCCAGCAGGAAACATTATATTGAACCCACTCATCCGTTTATATCTACAAACAATGTCTGTATAGGAATATCCTCGCATATGCCCAACGTGCTGATATCCAGAAATACCGGGATATGCAAAAATCATAAAAAATTTCTTTTTCCCCTCTTCCCTATTTACCTCAAAAATCTTTCTCTGTTCCCACTTTTTCTGCCATTTCTTTTCTATCTTTGCAAAATTAATTTCTACCATTTTATTTTATACAAAATCAAGTTTATATTATTTTTGATAATTTCTCCAAACAGAAACAAAATTCTCTCCACGCTTATAATCTAAAAATTCTATCTTTAAAGTTTTTTTTTCTGGAATTAAATCCAATAAATCTAAAAGTCTTTTAGGATCATTAGTATGTATAGTTGCACTGCCCTTAAATTCACAACGCATTCCTATTTCAGTATAAGATATTGATGTATTCGCCATTTTCAAAATGACTCTTTTATAAGAGTAAGAGAAGTCCAGCTAATAATAATTCTACATTAAGTAATTTATTATTAACTATCATAAAAATAAAAGAAAAAGCATATTTTTAAATATTACTATAAACTAAAATAACCATGACAAACAAAATTCAAGCACACATTGTAGGGCACATTATATCAACCAACGATTCATTGGCATATCAATTGCACGACAAATCGAGATTTGGAGAAAGAGTAAGAGACAAAATCCAATATTCCCTAGTTGAAACTCTCTTCTTAGTCAATCAAAATAAACTGGAAGTTTTACAACAAAACAAACAACTAAGTGAACAAGAATTGCAAAAAAAATTGCAAAAAATAGATAAAAGATTTAATCTAAAATACGAAGTCTTTGAAGATCTACGAGAAAAAGGGCACATTGTAAAAACCGCATTAAAATTTGGAGCAGATTTTAGAGTTTATGGTAAAGGAAAAAAACCAGGACAATCTCACGCCAAATGGATTGTCTTTGTGGATTCAGAAACAGGAAAATTAACTTGGCACGAATTCACTGCAAAAAATAGAGTTGCACATTCCACAAAAAAGAAACTTCTCATTGCAATAGTAGATCACGAAGGAAAAGTAAGTTACTATGAAGTCGATTGGATTAAGACATAACAATAATTTCTATGATTTCTATTAAAACTAAGAGCGGAGGGGATAAAAGTTTCAAAGGGCATTTTCTTAATTTCTTTAGAGTCTATAAAACCATCGCAATTTAAATCAAATAAAGAATAACCTACAAGATACCTCTCCGGACAAGAAAACATTTCAAACTCATTTATCTCCCCCATAAATAATAACCCTAAACCAAGCGGCTAAAAAAACTCCGTGAAATAATATTTGCGAAAGATTAGATTGTTTCATCATCTTTCCTCTCAACTCTATGGATCTTAATTCTCCTTTCATTAAAGTTAATCTTTTCGTAATAAACATCTCGAGAAGAATCTTGAAATGCTTCTTCTTTTTTACCTTCAAATTGAAGATATGTGAAATGAACACTAATATTTCTAAGAAATTTTTTATCTAAAAACCAACGTCTTAAAGGAATATCCTCCTGGTGATAACAAACACATTTAACATCATCTTTATTAAAATAAATATATCCTCCAGAAACTGAATCTAAATGTTCTTCAAATTTAATTGCTTCTTCTCTTCCTCTTCTCAAGGAAACGGAATAATCTAAAGTTTTTAAATTACGAGTAGTGGAATAAGAGAATGGGACCCCCAAATGAACTCTTTTTCCATCCCGAGCTATTCCTATTAATCCTTCTTCGCTATCTTCTAAACTTATAATCAATGCCATTTTAACTTCCATCCCTCCAATAGACCACATACTCCCTTTCATATTTCTTAATCTCAGGATGTTCGTCTGATACCTCATCTTGAATTCGTTTCAATTTTCCAAAACATATGACAACATCTTCTATATTCGCATTCGAGCAACTTCCTTGCCAAGGAACATTTAATAAGACAGGGAGATCTGTTCCAATCTTTGATACCGCATCTTGATTCCATTCCCCCTCAACAAAGTTTCCTGAAGTTAAAATTAATTTTCCCTCCTTATAAAAACGAAATCCTTGCTCTTTCAATTGCCTGTTCCGACTACTAAAAAAAAGTCTCTTTCCAAACAATTTTTCTAAAATATTTCCCATAAGATGTTTCTCTTAATTTTCCTTTTAAACTATCTTTCTCCCATAAAGGAGAAAGATTTATAATACAAAAGTACATTATTACAACATGGAGACTAAAATACTAAAAGAATTAGGACTCACAGAAAATCAAATCAAAATATATTTATTTTTATTAAAACATCCAGAATCTACAACCGGACCCATCATTAAAGGAACTAAAATAGCAAATTCAAGAGTTTATGAAGATTTAAATTCATTAATCTCAAAAGGATTTGTTTCATATAACATCCAAAAAGATGGCAAACATTTTTCCTCATCTAATCCCGAAATCTTACTTAATAAAGAAGAAGAAAGAAAAAGACAAATAGAAAAAATAATTGGGGATTTATCAGAATTAAAAAAACAAGATTCTGAAACAACGATGGCAGTCTATGAAGGTTTTGAAGGATTTAAAACAGCATTCAGTAAAATAATTGAGGATTGTCCAGAAAAGGGGGAAATAAAAATTACTGGATTCCCTGAAGGAATTTATGCAATAGAATCGCTAAGAACTTTTTTAATTAATACAAATTTAAAATCCTCCACTAAAAAACAAAAATTAAAAGTATTACTTGAAAAATCAACTAAACAAACACTCGGGAAAGATAGAGAAAAGGAAAAATTTACAGAAGTCCGTTACATGCCAAGAGGATACATAAGTCCAGCTGCGATGGATATTTTTGAAGATTACGTTTATATTTTCTTGTGGGAAGAAAAACCTTTTGTATTTATGATAAAAAATAAAAAAATAGCAGATTCATTTAAAGCATATCATCAAGTTTTATGGAACATAGCCAAAACATAACAATATTTATAACTCCTTTATCTTTTTCTTAATCATGCCTATTCAAAATACAAATCAACCAAAAGAGAAAATAATTCAAACATTAAAAACAAATGGTCCTAGTTTGCCAATCCATATCTCAAAAGAAATTGGAGTCAATACCCTTTTTGCCTCAGCATTTCTCGGAGAACTCCTCTCAAATAAACAGATAAAGATGAGCCACATGAAAGTTGGTAATTCGCCAATATACCTTTTAGCTGGACAAGAACCCCAATTAGAAAAATATTCACAGCATTTAAAATCAAGAGAGAAAGATGCATTCCTACTGTTAAAAGAAAAACAAATTTTAGAAGATCAAAAACAAGAACCAGCAATTCGCGTAGCATTACGAGCTATAAAAGATTTTGCAGTTGCATTTCAAAAAGAAGGAAGAGTAATGTGGAGATATTTTACAAACACTGAAGCAGAATCTATCCAAGAAAAAAAAGAAAACATCAGTCACCCAACACAAAAAGAAAAACCGCAAAATCTCCCTCAAGAAAAAGAAAAACCTGATAACCAAATACAAACAAAAAAAATCTCAGAAATTCCTCCTGAAAAACCAGCAAATCAAAGTTCATCCCAAGAAGAAAATATTGAATCACATAAAATACCCAAAGAAATCAAAATTTCTCAAGAAATAACTACGCAAGAATCTCTTACAGAAAAATCTGCATCAGCAAAAAATTTAAATATTTTCGACAAAAAAAAATATATAAAAAAAACAACTGTAAAAAAGAAAAAAACTTCAACAAAACAAAACCAAAAGTTTTTTGAAAAAATAAAACACTTCCTTTCTGAAAACAATACAGAACTTCTTGATATAATCTCTTTTAATCACCAACAAATAATTTTACATGTCAAAACAAATGAAAATGAAAAAATCTTAGTTGCATATAACAAAAAAAGAGTTAATGAAATAGACATAATCGACGCACATAAAAAAAGTGCAGAACTCAGCTTACCATATGCAATTCTCACAAAAGGACATCAAACAAAAAAATTAACAGAATTCATTAACGCGGCAAAAAGCCTTCAAAAGATAGAAATTTTTGAATAGTAACCTTTAAAAACAGAACCGAACACAATTTAATATGGGAAAAATAAAATCTAAATTAGTAAGAAGAACCTTGAAAGGTTTAATAGAAAATGGAATAGAATTCACAGAAGATTTTGAAAAAAATAAAAAAACTCTTGGAAATACCATGCCCAGTAAAAAAATTAGAAATCAAATAGCTGGATTAGCAGTAAAAGTCAAACAACAAGAAAGACAACAAGCACTAAAAATTCAAGACAAAAAATAATTAAATTTTCTTTTTTATCAATTTTTCAATCCGATTAAGTTTAGTATTTATTTGTTTTATCTCTACTTTAAAACTATCAGTTAAATTAGTTCTTTTTCTATTCAATAAAAAATTAATAATTTGGAAGACTAACCAGAGAATAACAAAAATTCCCAAAGTTTGCAACCAAAGACCAATTTTACCCACTTCCACAATTAGATCCGTAAAAAAATCCGTAGATTGATTAATTTGAGTTAAATTGCTTGCTACATCACCTAAAACCATATTCCTGGATAGAATTAAACTTTAAAAAACCTTTTAAATGAAATTATTCTTTTAAGTTTGGCTCTGTAGCTCAGTGTTTAGAGCGCTGCTCTCATGAGGCAGAGGTCGTGAGTTAAACTCTCACCAGAGCCATTTATGGCATTTTCAATGCCATTTAAATTTTTGAGAATTTAGGCTCCCAAAATTCAGATAACTTTTTGTTCCACAGAACGTCGGTGGTTTATGTCAATTTCTACAGAAATTGATGTTCTACGAAGTAGAGAACGAAGTGATCATGAGATTTCCAAATTTAAATAGAAACTCTCATTCTACGGAGTAGAGAGCGAAGCGACAAACTCTCACCAGAGCCATAATTTCTCCCCTACAAAAAATACAATCACTTTCAATAAAAAACACAATCAATTACAATTTAAAAATATTTACATCACTTCCCTTCATTGAACTTTTTGTCCTCGGGTTTTAACTAATCAATAAAAAAAAATAAAAAAATAGACTTAACGTCTTTTCTTTTTCTTAGCTGCTTTTTTCTTCTTGGCTGGTTTCTTGGATTTCCTCTTCACAGCCTTTTTCTTAACTACTTTCTTAGGTTTAACACTTAACTTCTTCTTACGCACTTCCACTTTCTTCATAGCTTTCTTCAACCTTTTGATTTCATTGTTTGCTGCTTTAACAGTTTTGATAGCTTTTGGCATTTATATCACCTCAATTTAATTACTCAAATCAAGTAAAAGAACTTTAAAAACTTTTCTTAGTAACAATAAAAAATAAATTTTCAATTAAAAAACTAATTATTAATTTTATAATTTGTCGAAGCTGAGTTCTTGATTTATTAATTTTCTCAAAATATTTTTCAATTCAGAAATCTTAACACGAACTTGCTTTTCAGTATCACGATCTCTCAAAGTTACATCACCATTTTCAATAGAATCAAAATCAACAGTAATTGCATAAGGGATACCTGCCACTGCACTTCTTAAATACCTTTTACCAATACTCCCTGCAAGGTCATACTCGACGACAAATTCTCTTTCTAAACTTTCCTTAATGTCTTCTGCAATTTTAAATAATTCAGGTTTCTTAACCAAAGGAAAAATAGCACAATCAATTGGAGCAATCCAATAAGGAATTTTAAACATTGACTTCCCTTCTCCTTCTTCCTTCTTATCGTAAAAAATATCAATCAACGCATAAGTCGGACGATCAGTACCAAAGGCAATTTCTAAAACATGCGGTACAAACTTCTCCCCATTCTCTCTTGCCGCTTCCAATTTAACCCCCGAAAATTTGGAATGCTGAGTTAAATCATAATCTGTTCTGTCATGAACTCCGCACATTTCAAACCAACCATAATTATTTAATTTAACTTCTATATCCCAAGCGTCGTCGGCATAAAATGCTTTTTCATCCGGATGATGTTGTCGCAGACGAATTCTATCTGAAGGAATACCTAAATTAATAAACTGAGTATAAGCTAACCAAATACACCAACCATATGCTTGACTTTTTATATCTCCTTTTTTCAAAGCCTCTGCCACGGTAATCTTTACCACAGATTTATCTGACTCTTGACTTTCAGAATTCCAAAACGGCAACTTTTCCCCTTTTATTAATTCATATTTCTCCCAATTATTTTTTGTTTCAGGATCAACAAACATTTGTCCTTCAGCTTGCGTAAACTCCCTCCCCCTTAAAACATGTTGCCGAGGAGAAATTTCATTTCTATATGCTTTACCAATTTGAAAAACCCCCAACGGAAGTTTTTTCCTAAAATAATTATAAAATCTAGTGAATGGTAAATAAGTTCCTGTAGCAGTCTCAGGCCTTAAAGAAGCATCCTTCCCAGCCACTTTTGTCTTCATCATCAAACTTTGAGTATCAATTGATTTTTCCATCAATCCCTTACAACTCGGACATTTAATTCCTTTCTCGTCAATAAAATTTAGAATCTTCTCATTTGAAAAAGAATCTGCCGGAACATCATATTTTTCTTCAATTAATTTATCTGCTCTAAAAACTGCCTTACACTTTGAACAATTTATTGTTCTATCTTTAAAAGTTTCTAAATGCCCTGAAGCTTTCCATACTGAATCTGGCAAAATAGTTGGAGACTCTAATTCCCTTAAACCATTTGAATTAAAAATTTTTCTTATTGAATCTTCCACTTTATTTTTTAACAACTTTCCCAACGGACCATAAGTATAAAATCCTGCAAGCCCACCATAAATCTCAGGACTCGGACCCCAAACCAAACCAGACTCATTGAGAAAACTCAAAAATTCTTTCTCATCTGTAGAAACTTTAATTTCTTTATTTTTTATAGATTCACTTTCAGTTTTTTTCATTTTTTCTTGATCCATATTCTTTTCAGTTTCCAATTTTTTCATATCATTTTTCCCTAAAATTTTATTTTCAAAATCCTCCAATTTTCCATGATTTTTTAGCTCTTTAAATCTTTTCTCTGCATCAGTTTTTGTTTTTCCAAGATACGCAACAGACTTACTAACAACTTTTCCATTTTCTCTAACGCTTTTCCGAAGATAAAAATAATCCTTCCCCTTCACAGGTTGTTTAACAATATACATAAAAATATTATACACTACACGTTTTTAAATTTTAGGGAAAAGCGCGGAACGGGACTCGGCATCGGATGTAAATCCTCGCTCGTCCGCTATTGAATTTTTGAAGCGAACGAAACCCAAGGATTCTCGTCTAAAGCGCGGAACGGGACTCGAACCCGTGAAAATCTCCTCTGCAGGGAGACGCAGTAGCCGCTGTGCCATCCGCGCATGAAATAAATAGAAATTCAGAACTTTTAAAGTTGATGGTACAAGGCTACAATGTAGCCGTCGAGCAAATTTGATTTTAGGTTTATTTAAATAAAAAAGGGGTAATGAGAAAAAATCAAAGTTGGGAGCCAGACCATCCGCGCACATAATTACTTAAGAAAACACTATTTAAAACTATTTCTTTACTTCTTCAAACTAATTCCTTTTGCTTTTTTTACTAAACCTTTTTTAATTTCAGGTATATCTTCTTGTTTAGATTTTCTCAAATAACCTCTTACTTTTAATTTTTTAACAACCAAAGGCACACTTGAATTAATGTAAGGCCCTCCAACACAACCCCCTACACAAAAATTCACATCCAAAAATTTCAACTTCCCAAAATTTCCTTTTTTTAAAAAAGTTTCCACTCTCTTAATTCCATCTATTGAAATACTTTCTTTATTTGTTAAAATATTTTTCAAATGAGCTGTCTTACTCAACCCCCCAGCAAGAGGATATATTTTTGTATAATCATTATAAAACCTATCAAAACTTGTAGACAAATTTTTATCTTCTCTCTTAAAAAGTTTCTTTGCAAAAATTTCTTTTAATTCATTAAAATTAATCACAAAATCAATTTCCTTACAACCCTCAGCCTCTTGTTTTTTAAATTCACAAGGAGAAATAAAAACAACATTATGTTTAGGATAAATTTTCTTGCACACTTTCGCCATAGCCACCATTGGACTATCTATCAAAATTAAATTCTTTTTTAACTTTGAAAATTTATTATTAATTAAACTCACCACTCCAGGACAAACAGAAGAAATCATCAAACATCCTGAGGGACATTTTTTTAGCAATTTATGATATTCTCTATTAACTAATTTTGCTCCAAAAGTTAATTCGACAACTTTATCAAAACCAAGACGTCTTAATTTTAAAATAATTTCAGGGTAAGAAAAATCCACCACAAAACTTGGTGCTAGCATTACAACGTATTTTCCTCTAACCGGAAAACTCAGTGTTTTCACACTCTTTTTCATTTTAACTTTAAAAACAAACACTTTTAAATATGTTTTTATCTTAAATATTATTATGGCTCGGTAACTCAGCCTGGATAGAGTGTCAGCCTTCTAAGCTGAAAGTCGCAGGTTCGAATCCTGTCCGGGCCATAATTTTTAAGAAATTATTTGGATTCGAAGCCTTGGGTTTCGTTCGCTTCAGAATTTCAATAGCGGACGAGCGAGGATTTACATCCGACGCCGAATCCTGTCCGGGCCATAATTTTTAAGAAATTATTTTTGAATTCGAAGCCTTGGGTTTCGTTCGCTTCAGAAATTCAATAGCGGACGAACGAGGATTTACATCCGACGCCGAATCCTGTCCGGGCCATATTTATTCCACTTCCAAAACATCTAAATCCTTAACTACTTCAGACTTTCTAAAAATCTTTTTTGCTTCTAGTAAAATTTTCTTAGGATTTTTATCATAACGAGCACTAATGTGAGTTAATATTAATTTCCCTACTTTTGCTTTTTTTGCAATTTTAGCTGCTTGTTCCGACGTCAAATGTTTATGCTTTTCGGCTTTATCTTTTTCCTCCAAGCTAAATGTAGATTCTGAAACAAAAACATCTGCCCCTTTAACAAAAGGCACAATTCTTTTATTATCTAAAGTATCCATCACAAAACTCACTTTCAAATCCTTATCTTGATAAGTCAAAGCTTTTGATTTAAATTTCTTCCCTTGATAAACAACATCTTTCCCCTGAATAATCTTAGACAGCAAAGGTCCTTCGGGCAAACCAGATTTTTTCAACTTTTTTTTATCAATTCTAAGTTTTCCTTTTTTTACAAAATTATATGCATTACAAGGAATTCCATGAATCATCTTTTCCGCTTCCAAATAAAAATGCTTGTTTTCAAAAAAGTTCCCAGAAACTTCTTCCACTTTAATTGGATAATTTTCTTGAAATTTAAAAGTATTTAACATTTCTCTAACAAATTGTTTTGTACCTTTTGGCCCATAAATATAAAGTGTTTTATTATAATTGGACAAACTCAAAGTTTGCATTAAACCAGGTAAACCCAAAACATGATCCCCATGTAAATGAGTAATTAAAATACGTGTTACTTTCCCAGGGTTTAATCTAGCCTTTCTAAACTGTCTCTGTGTCCCCTCCCCACAATCAAAAAGAATATTCTCTGCATCATAACTCAAAAATACAGCTGAATGATTTCTTCTCACGCTAGGAATTGCATCCGCAGTTCCCAAAAAAGTAATTTTAATTTTAGTAGCCATAACTATCAGAATAAACCTAAGTTTTTAAGAGTTACCACTATTCAAAATTTTACAACTTGCGAAACTAAAACAAAAACGCTTACTTATTTCAAAGATGTCGACGCTGGAGAAATAAATATAATTGTATCTCCCCTTAAAAAGGTCAAACCAAGGTTTCGTTTTATGTCACTTCCATCCATTTCCTTTGTATTCTCTAGAACCAAATTAATGTGTATATCAAAAGCTAGAAGAGTTCCAACAAACTTATTTCCGCTTTTCAACTGCACCATAACTTCTTGGCTCTTTGAATTATTCAACAAATCCAAAGGACGTTCGATTCCGTTAACCATAATTATCAACGGCTGAATTGACTTTTAAACCTATCGCATTACTATTTAGCAACAACTATTACACAAAATGACGCGTCAAAACATTTTTAAATCAAAAATAGCCCATTATATCATGAACAAAGGAAAAAAAATCACTGGCGGAAAATATATCAAGAATAGAAAGAAAAAATCCTTCGAGACAGCAGGGCAAAAAAGAATTGTAAAACTAGGAGAAGAAAAAAGAAGAACCTTGAGAACAATGGGCGGAAATAAAAAAACATACTCATTAAAGAACAATAAAATAAATATTTTAAAAGATAAAAAAATTCAAAAGACAGAAATTAAAAATGTTCTCGAGACTCCTTCAAATCGTTTTCTAGCAAGACAAAATATTTTAACAAAAGGCACAATTGTAGAAACCACACTTGGAAAAGCAAAAATCACAAATAGGCCAAGTCAAGAAGGTGTTATTAACGGAATTCTAATTGAATAAATTCTCATTTTGAAATAAATTTTTAAATAGAAAAGTTTATAAATAGAAAAGCTTTATAAATCTTACTATAAACCTCTAGAGTAACAAAAGTAATTTCTAAAATGCCAAATATAAAAAAATGTCCTGAATGTGGGAGTATTCATTTAAATTATGATCCTCATTTAGGAGAAGTCATTTGTAATGATTGTGGGCTAGTTGTTGAAGATAAAATGGTTGATACTGGAATAGACCCCCAAGGCCAATTTGATAAATCAGGTAAAAAAGGTCGTGGAGGAGCGCCAATCTCTATGCAAAAATTTGACAAGGGATTAACGACAAATATTGGGGAGATTTCTGACATCTATAAACTTGATCCAGGACAAACAAGAAAATTCTTAAGATTAAAAAAATGGCAAGAAAGAGTTTCAACTTCGATTGAAAGAAACTTAAGATTAGCCATGGCCGAATTAAGAGTTATAGCATCATACCTAAATTTACCAAATGTAATCCGAGACGAAGCATCAAGAATCTATAACTATGTTCTTCAAAGAGGACTAGTAAGAGGAAGAAGTATGGAATCTGTAATTGCTGCTTGCTTATACGCCGCCTGTCGTTCCTATAATATTCCAAGAACCCTCGACGAAATGGCAACTGCCTCAGATGTAGAAAGAAAAGAAATCGGAAGAACATACAGATTTGTAATAAGAAAACTTGGAATAAAAGTAAAACAATCATCTCCAAAGGATTATGTTTCCAGATTCTCTTCAGTACTAAAGCTCTCACCAAAAACTCAAAACGAAGCATTAAAAATTTTAAGAGACGCTGAAAGAGTTGAATTAACTTCAGGAAGAGGCCCGGCCGGAATAGCTGCCGCTGCGCTTTACGTCGCTGCTTTAATAAATGATGAAAAGAAAACTCAAAGAGAAGTTGCAGATGTAGCAGGAATAACTGAAGTAACAATTAGAAATAGATACAAGGAATTAATTGAAAGATTAGAACTTGAAGACAAAATCAAACAAAAAGAAAAAGAAGCCAAAGAAAAAAAGCTAAATAATTCTACAAATAATTAAATAAAAAATAAATGCGGATATTAGGATTCGGCGTCGGATGTAAATCCTCGCTCGCCAAAGCAATTGCTTCACAATTCTTCAACGAAACCCGAGGCTTCGAATCTCAATAAATGCGGGTATTAGGATTCGAACCTAAGTAAGCATAAGCTATCAGGTCCTAAACCTGACCCGTTTGACCACTCCGGCATACCCGCATGAAAAAAGTAGTATAACTCAGCTTAAAAAACTTTTGAATTGAGGGGTGGGAGAACAAGTTTGACCCGAGCAACTTTGATTTTGGGTTTATTCA